>JAEEGL015712217.1_pt1 | contig 73511 bp, 69 predicted proteins | sample 9134231 | NCBI WGS metagenome assembly JAEEGL01 (sample SAMN16246548, study PRJNA631951) | gut metagenome | biome: gut microbiome; feature: rumen; material: fiber-attached | host: Bos | place: Iran: Karaj | collected 2018-10 | reverse complement strand
TCCAACATCGGTCAGGTTGCACAGTTCGCAGCAGCAGGTAAGGCAATCGCTAAGAAGCGTCTTGCTGATATCGCTATGAGCTACGGCTACATCTATGTTGCACAGATCGCTATGGGTGCTGACATGAACCAGACACTCAAGGCAATCAAGGAAGCTGAGGCTTATCCGGGACCGTCACTCATCATCGGCTATGCTCCTTGTGAGATGCACTCTATCAAGGGTGGTATGACTAACTGCCAGGCTGAGATGGAGAAGGCTGTTAAGTGTGGATACTGGAACAACTTCCGTTATGATCCTCGTCTTGCTGCTGAGGGCAAGAACCCGTTCCAGCTTGATTCCAAGGCTCCTACAGAGTCTTACCAGGACTTCATCATGAACGAGGCTCGTTACAGCGCACTCACACGTTCCTTCCCTGATCGTGCTAAGGAGCTCTTCGAGAAGGCTGAGCAGACTGCAGCTAATCGTTACGAGTACCTCACAAAGCTCGCTGAGAAGTAATTCTGAACTTAATACGTTTTAACGTTATATAATGCTCATACGGATTTCCGTTTAATATGGAAATGAAAACCTCCCCGATACTTCGGTACCGGGGAGGTTTTATTATGTTATTTTTCAGATGAGAGCTTACGGTATTTCTTTCTGTTTACAAGGTAAAGTATCTGCCAGAATACAACAGCAGGAAATGCAGGGAATACTAAGCTCCATACCAGTATGCCATACCACCATAGATTACTCCAGAAGGCTTCGATGCCGTATACTGTGGAGTACATAAATGTAAATTCGCCATCAGTTACTGAATATATTATGAGGTATATGAAAGGAATGAACGAGAGGAGAAATGTTGCCGTGTATGCGTTTGATATAGGTCTTTTTCCTGATTCAAAACGCTTTCTCAGCCATATGCGTGTTATTATGGCGGCGGATCCGGGGAATGATATGGCGAAGAATATACCCAGCGGAAAAGTGATGCCATCGAAAAATTGATAGTCAAGTTCGTCGCCCATTACGAACACCTCTATTATGAGATTGACAATGAATGCGATGATACCGCATCCGAATATGCATAGCATTGTTTTTTCTTTCTTTTTCATAAAAACAGCCCCTTTCTGCTGAGTATCGTTTATCTTTGATACTATTTTACAGCAGAAAGGGGTATTTTTCAAGCTGATGAATGTAACTATTGCAATGACATTTGTAACTGTTTTTGAGCGGTCACATTTTCTTGCGGTAGTAAAGAGTAACTCCGAGGTATACGAGCATTGTGAATCCCATACAAGCGGAGAGAGTGCAGCTTACCACATAGCTGAAATAGCCTGACAGAATGGTAGCGACTGCAAGTCCGCCTATCGTGATGATAAAAGAAGTCTTGCCGGCTTCTTTGAAGATCTGATTGCTGCGCTCGTCGGTATTGCGGATATACAGCTCTTTGAGGAGCTTTTCATCGTTGAGAGCCTTCTTGTTTCTTTTGATATGCATAAGCGAAACTGCTATCATAGCGGCAAAAAAGCCTGTGATACCGGACTGAGGACCGCTGCCTTCTTTTGTTCTTCCGTATATGATGCGAAAGGCGATAATACCTATTATGGACAGTATCGAAATTACAATGAAAAGACGGTATGTCCTGTTGTTCTTCTGGATTTTTTTTCTGAATTCTTCCATTATTATCCTCCTTTATCCCTTTACATTTTCTTATTGTAATAATACTTCACAGCACTTTTTATCAGCCAGATACCATAAAAGCATATTCCGGGGACAGTTCCGGCGTTATTACCGATGAATAATGACATAACAATGAAGCTTATAAATAGACATATCATTACAATGTTCAATGTTACGCGGGATGACTTAGCTTCAATGCTGAGATTTCTCTCATCGATATTGCGTATATACTGTTCCCGGAGCTTATTATCGCTGCCGAGTGTCGTTGAGTCGGTTACAAAATAGCACAATGAAAAAATGAACAAAAATCCGAACATAGCGCCAAATGCGCGTCTGAGCTCAACATCCATGCCGAATAATACTGAGCCGAAAATAAAGAAGATCCCTATCCCTGCAACCGAAAAGAGAAGAAGCAGTTTCCATATAGTTAAGCGTTTCTTTAAAGTGTTGATATATTCTTCCATAATTATCCTCCTTAGTATAAGTACAGACTGAAATTATTTGGTGGGTTGAAAACGGCTGCTGTGAATCATATCAATCAAGCAGCGACTTATTCATCAGATTGGCAATTACGTCGATATTCTCATCTTCCCCGTCGAATATGAAGAGTTCCTCTATCGGCAGACCGAAGTACTGAGCCGTTTTGTGGGCGAGAACGAGGGAAGCGTTGTATTTGCCGTTTTCGAGTGAGATTATAGTCTGCCGCGTGACTGACAAAGCGTCCGCGAGCTCCTGCTGTGTGACTTTTCGTGATTTTCGGAGTTCCTGTATCCTGTTTTTCACATATCCGACCTCCTTTTGTAAAGTGAACTTTACTTCTGTTGTGATTATAGTATAGCACGCTTTACATTTTCTGTCAAGCACACTTTACATATTTTTATGTTTTAACTTTATCTGCACTTGTGGCGTGTCAGCTTTTATGATATAATATTTTCATACTAAAAAGTGAACGGAGTGGGATAATGGAAATGGAGATAATGCGAGCCGGTGCTGACATAACGGAAGAACTTGCGGAAGAGCTTTCAAAGCTGGACAAACTGTGTGTCGGCGCTGACGGCTGGTCGGCGGAATCGTTCCGGAGCGAAGCCTGCAAGGATAACGGTTTTGTGCTGTATATCGCGGTTTGCGGCAAAGTTGCAGCGCTTTTGTCGGGGTATTCGGCTGTTGGTGAGGGCGATATTACGAGTGTCGCTGTAAGTCCGGAACACCGCAGAAAAGGCTTTGCACAGAGCCTTATAGGGGAGTTTGAGCGTTTGCTTCCCGAAGATACCGAGAGCATATTCCTTGAAGTCAGGGAGTCGAATGCAGCTGCGATAGCTCTTTACGAAAAATGCGGCTTTGAGCGTATATCCGTCCGTAGGAATTTCTACACCCAGCCGCGTGAAAACGCCGTAGTTATGGCAAAAAAGCTGACAGGGGGCGAGGACTTATGATAATGATATCGCTGATGGAACTCGAAAGAAAAGCACAGCACGACCATGCTCATGCGCTCCTGAGAGAATGCCTTAAAAAGCGCAATATACGCTATGATGAGAACACTCCGGTAGTGAAAACAAAGCTCGGTAAGCCTTCGCTTGCCGAGCACCCGGATGTTCACTTTAACCTTTCCCACGCTAACGGAATAACTGCGTGTGTAGTCTCGGACAGTATCTGCGGTATAGACTGCGAGGGGATACGTCCTTACCGTGAAAATGTGGCACGGAGAGCCTTTTCAGATAGCGAAAGGGCACTCCTTGAAGCTGTTTCCGGAGAAGAAAGGGACCTGCTGTTTGTCCGTCTGTGGACGCTGAAAGAAGCCTATGTAAAGGCTCTCGGCGACGGTATATCCTATCCTCTCGACAAGGCTTCCTTCTCATTCGAGGACGGTGAGATAGTCACGGATATAGAGGGGTACAGGTTCAGGCAGTACGTTATAAGAAAAGGAAAGTTTGTCGTTTCCGTATGTGAAAAGTACGGCGGCTGAATTATTTTTGCAGAGCGGCAATTTTTTTCGCTGCGCTTGTTGCTATTTTCGGAATTATATGTTATAATCAGAATAGTATTATACTGGGGAGTATGGCACTTGTCCTCGGTACAAAAGGAGAATGAGAATTATGCAGTATGGACATTTTGACCTCAAAAACAAAGAATATGTCATTACTAATCCCGCAACCCCTGCGCCCTGGGCTAACTATCTTGGTGATCCCGAATACGGCGCTATGATCTCAAACAATGCTGCCGGATACAGCTTTGTAAAGTCCGGTGCAAACGGACGTATTACACGTTTCCGCTTCAATTCTGAGATGGATCTTCCCGGAAGATATATCTATATCCGCGATAACGAAACTTCCGATTTCTGGTCAGCTTCATGGCAGCCTGTCGGCAAGCCCCTTGATAAGTATAAGAGCGAATGCCGCCACGGTACTGCTTATACAGTTATCTCAGCTGACTATGCTGACATAAAGTCTGAGGTGACATACTATGTTCCTTACGGCAAGACATACGAAGTTTGGCGTGCTAAGGTCACAAACAACTCCTCCAAGGAGAGAAAGCTCTCTGTTTACGGCTTTGTTGCTTTCACAAACGAGCCTAACTACGAGCAGGATCAGGTTAACCTCCAGTACACACTCTTCATCACACGTACAAGCTTTGAGGAGAACAAGATCCTTCAGCATATGAATGAGAATACCGGCTTCGATGAGACAGGTTCAAATCATCAGGAGCGTTTCTTTGGTATGGTAGGTCAGCCTATCTCCGCATATAACGGTTCTCTCAGCGACTTCATCGGACCTTACAGAACTTTCGCTAACCCGATCGCAGTAGAGTCCGGCAAGTGCAACAACGCTATGAACTACAACTCAAATTCCTGCGGTGCTCTTCAGAGTGATATAACTCTCGCTCCCGGTGAGACAAAGGAATTCGTTTATATCCTCGGTCAGCGTGACGATGTTCAGGCTTCCGCTATACTCGATGAGTACAAGACAGCCGGCAAGGTAGACGCTGAAGTTAAGCAGCTCAAGGACTATTGGCACGGTCAGCTCGACAAGTTCCAGGTTGAGACTCCTTCCGAGGAATTCAACAACATGATCAACGTATGGAACGCTTACCAGTGCTTCATCACTTTCATCTGGTCAAGAGCTGCTTCATTCATCTACTGCGGTCTCCGCAACGGCTACGGCTACCGCGATACAGTTCAGGATATCCAGGGTATCATCCACCTTGATCCCGAGCTCGCTGCTGAGAAGATCAGATTCATGCTCTCAGCTCAGGTAAGCAACGGCGGCGGACTTCCCCTTGTTAAGTTCGACCACAACGCAGGCCACGAGACCTGCCCCGATGAGAGCAATCCCGACAGCGTTTACGCTAAGCAGACAGGTCATCCCTCTTACCGTGCAGATGACGCTCTGTGGCTCTTCCCGACTATCGTTAAGTACCTCGGCGAGAGCGGAAACAAGGGATTCCTCGACGAAGTTATCACCTACGCGGAAGAGGGCGGCGGAAAGGCTACTGTTTACGATCACCTCAAGAACGCTATCCGCTTCTCTATGGAGCGTCTCGGTGCTCACGATATGCCTGCCGGTCTTCACGCTGACTGGAACGACTGTCTCCGTCTTGGTGCTCAGGGTGAGTCAACTTTCGTTGCATTCCAGCTCTACTACGCTATGAACGTTATGCGCGATATGGCTAAGGACAGAAATGATACAGAGTATGTTGCTTACCTCGACGGCGTTCAGAAGAAGCTCGGCGATACTCTCGAAAAGTGCTGGGACGAAGACCGCTTTATCCGCGGTATCCGCGACAACGGTACTATCGTAGGCGCTAAGAAGGATCCCGAGGCTAATATGTGGCTCAATCCTCAGAGCTGGAGCGTTATCTCAAGATTCGCTTCCGAGGAACAGGCTGACAAGGCTATGAACAGCGTTCACGATATACTCAATACTCCTTACGGCGCTAAGCTCCTCGAGCCGCCTTACAAGTATCACCACTTCGAGGGCGCTCTCATGCAGGTATTCAACCTCGATACAAAGGAAAACGGTGGTATCTTCTCTCAGTCTCAGGGCTGGCTCATCCTCGCAGAGGCTCTTCTCGGCCACGGCGACCGCGCATTCGAGTACTTCCTCGAAAGCTCACCGGCTGCAATGAACGACAAGGCTGAGATACGCGTTATGGAGCCCTATGTTCACGGTCAGTTCACTGAGTCAAAGGCTTCACCTTTCGAGGGACGTTCACACGTTCACTGGCTCACAGGTACTGCTTCAACTGTTATGGTCGGCTGCGTAGAGGGTATCTGCGGTATGCGTCCTGACCTTGGCGGTCTTGCTATCGATCCTTCTATCCCTGCTGAGTGGAACGGCTTCACTATCAGGAAGGATTTCCGCGGCAAGAAGCTCAATATCACTATCGATAACTCCGCACACGTTCAGAGCGGTGTTAAGGAGATAACTCTCAACGGCGCTAAGCTCGAGGGCAATTATGTTCCTGCTGACAAGCTCGCTGACGTTAATGAGATCAAGGTTGTTCTCGGCTGATAAATCTATAATAAAAAAGGACTCCGGTGGGAGTCCTTTGTTTTTTATTCGCTGGTTGTTTCAGTAGTTGTTTCTGCTGTCGCTGCCGCTGCTGCTATCTCATCCTTGATTATCGGTATGGACTTGCCCTCTTCGTCATAGAACACGATGTTGTCTATGTAAAGGTTGGAGTCGTTTTCTACGCCCCAGCGCATTATCAGGAAGTTTGCATCGTCCATTGTATCATCCCAGCACTCGCCGGAATCAGCAAGCAGGAACTTGAATTCGCCGTGTACAGCTCCGGAGAAGTCAAAATCATACTCTCCGCCCTGGAATTCGGCAAAATCACACCATTTGCCCTTGCCGTCCTTATCCTTAAGCGCTACGACTGTTCCGCCGCCGCCGCAGATAGTTCCGGGTACCTGTACGTGTTCACCGGCGAGATTCTCATAGTTGGGAGCTGTCGCGTCTGCGTATACGTCAAAGCATATCTTCCGCACCTTGCCAAGGTTTTCCTGCCCTATGAGCTGTGCTGCCTGTATGGCTATCTTCTGAACTTTTCCCTCCTGCGGTACTTTCATGTCATCCTTGAAGCACAGCATTTTGTTGCCCTGTACCTCCGCTATCATCAGCTCGCCTGAAGCTGATTTTGTGTCGTCGGATATAAGCTTCGCAAAGGAGAAGTCTCCGTCGTCAAATGTAACTGCGTTAGGATCGTCAGCTTCCGTTGGTACAGGCGGAGTACGAAGATTTTCAGTTGTTTCTTCTGTGTTTTGTTCTGTTGTGTCCAGCGTTCCTGTGGATGTGGGTTCTTTGCTCTGAGCGGAACTGCTATCACCGCTTCCGCAGCTGTATGTGCAGGCAGCAAGTGAAAACGCCAGAGCGCTGGCTATAAGATGTTTATAGTCCAAGAATTTTCTCCTTTCTTTCTGTTTCTGTGTTATACATCATTTTAGCATAAATAATTTCTTTAGTAAAGGATAGTTGTGCACAAATATGATAACTGTAAAATGTTACTGTTAGTGCATATGTACTAATTTTGAGAACGATTCTGATAGATTATCTCAACTGTCTCTTTCATCATGTCAAAAGGTCTTATCTTGGGCGATATTTTGACGGAAACATAGGACTTTCCGGCACCGTTGAAGGTTATTTTGCCCTTGTATGCCTTTGAGAGTCCGGCTATCTGCTCCGGACTGAGATACTCGGTATAGAAGTACATAGCGCCGTTTCTCTGCGATATTTCCGTAATGCCGAGGTGCGCTGCCTTGTTCCTGAGGAGTGATACTTCGATGAGTCCGAGTACAGAGCGAGGCGGTTCGCCGTAACGGTCGATGAGCTCGTCGATGAGGTCGGTCTTGTCGTTATCCTCGTTCACAAGCATTATCTTTCGGTACATATCTATGCGCTGGTTAAGGCTCGAAATGTAGTCCTCCGGGATATGCGCGTCTATCTGTATGTCAACAAGACAATCCGGTATCTTTTCAGGCTGTTCGCCCTTTTCTTCGGCAATTGCTTCCGAGAGCAGCCGCAGGTACATATCGTAGCCGACTGCTTCCATATGGCCGTGCTGGCGTCCGCCGAGTATGCTTCCGGCACCGCGTATCTCAAGGTCACGGAGCGCAATACGGAAGCCGCTTCCGAACTGGGTGAACTCACGCATCGCGTCAAGTCGCTTGGTAGCTATCTCGGTGAGTACCTTGTCACGCTTGTAGGTGAAATATGCGTAGCCGCGGCGGTTGGAGCGTCCTACTCGTCCGCGGAGCTGATAGAGCTGTGAGAGTCCGAAACGGTCGGAATCCTCGATTATCAGCGTGTTTACATTCGGTACATCAACACCTGTTTCGATGATAGTCGTGCAGACAAGGATATCTATCTCGTGCTCGACAAGCTGTTCCCATATGTCGGACATCTCGTCTTCGCTCATCTGACCGTGCGCAACGGCTATCCTTGCGTCCGGAAGAAACTCATGCAGGCGCGAAGCACACGCCTGTATCGTCTCGACGCGGTTATGTATGTAGTATACCTGACCGCCGCGGCGAAGTTCACGGACGATCGCCTGAACTATCGTTCCGACGTTGTATTCTATTACGTAGGTCTGTACGGGGTAGCGGTCCTGAGGAGGTTCTTCAATGACCGACATATCGCGTATACCGCTCATCGCCATATTCAATGTTCGGGGGATAGGTGTTGCGGAGAGCATAAGGACATCAACGCCTGTAAAGGCTTCCTTGAACTTCTCCTTGTGCGCCACGCCGAAACGCTGCTCTTCGTCGATTATGGCAAGTCCGAGGTCACGGAACTCAACCGATTTCTGAAGTATCTTGTGAGTGCCTATGAGGAGGTCTATCCTGCCCTGTTTCAGCTTCTTGACTATCTCTGTCTGCTGTTTCGGGGAGCGGTAGCGCGAGAGAAGCTCGATGTTTACCGGGAAATGCTCGAAACGGCGCAGAGCGGTCTGATAGTGCTGCCACGCAAGAACGGTCGTCGGTGCGAGGATAGCACACTGCTTGCCCGAAAGTACGCACTTCATAGCCGCACGTAGAGCAACTTCCGTTTTGCCGAAGCCTACGTCGCCGCAGAGAAGCCTTTCCATAGGTCTTGCACGTTCCATATCTGCCTTTATCTCGGAGATTGACTGGAGCTGATCGTCTGTCTCGACGTATGGGAAACGTTCCTCGAAATCGTGCTGTATCTCATCGTCCGGGTAGAATGCGAAGCCCTGGCTCTTTTCACGCTTGGCGTAAAGCGCTATGAGTTCGTGCGCCATATCCTTGACGGCTCGCTTGACGTTGCTGCGCGTTTTCTGCCATTCGCCCGAGCTCAGCTTGTTGAGCCTTACGCCGCTGTCGTCTCTCGGTCCGATGTACTTCGATACCATATCGAGCTGTGTTACCGGGATATAGAGCTTATCTGTGCCGGCGTACTGTATGGATATGTAGTCCTTGGTTATACCGTCCATCTCTATTTTGCGGATACCGATGAAACGTCCGATACCGTGGCCGGAGTGGACGATGAGGTCGCCCTCTGATATATCAGCGAGGGAGCGTATCTCCTCCGCTTTGTTCTTCTTTTTGCGGCGCTTCTTGCGGGCAGAGTCGAGCGAACGTCCCTGTGTGATGAGGATGGTCTTGTTTTCGGGATATTCAAAGCCGCCCGAAAAGCTTCCAGACATAAGACATACACGTCCGCTGCGGAGTTCCGTTTCGTCTGCGGCAAGGTCGCAGGGGATGCCGTCTTCTTCGAGGTCGTGCTGGATTATCGGGAGCGTCTTGTCGCTGCCGGCTGCAAGGATTATGCGGTATTTGCGCGAAATGAAGTCGGTGAGATCTTCGGTGAGCTGTTTCATTTCGCCGCTCCAAGGTGCGGTCTGCATAGCTTCAAAGCTGACAAGACGGCGGAAGTCTATGCGCTCGCCGCCCTGCATAAAGCTGCTCATATACAGGCAGACTTTCTTCGATGCGATATTCTGCACGAAGGGGAGGTCAAGGACATAGCCGTCAAGTCCCTTGCAGAGCTGTCCGTCTTCGAGAAGTATCTTTATATCCTCATTGTAGCGTGCGGTGATGCCGGCGGCGCTGTCCATTATGTCGGAATAATCGCTGAAAAGCACTGTTCCGTCGATGTAGTCGAACACCGTTGTCGGTTCGCCGTAGACGAGGGGATAGTATTTTACGCTGTGGGCAAGAAGTTCGCCGGCACGAAGCCTGTGAACGTCCGAACCGAGCCTTTCGCGTATGAGCTCGGCACGCTTGCCGCGTGCTTTTTTGCAGAGTTCCTCTATCTTTCCGGCAAGTTCCTCGCAGTCGTAGAGGACTTCGCCGGCAGGGGATATGTCGATAGATTCCAGCGGCTCGGTACGGCGCTGGGTATCAGTCTCGAATTCGGTTATAGAGTCTATCTCGTCACCCCAGAATTCAAGGCGGACAGGTTTGTCTGCCTGGACAGGGAATATGTCCAGTATTGAGCCGCGCACGGAGAACTGCGATGCGCCCTCGACCTTTTCACAGCGCTGGTAGCCGCACTTTGCAAGGAATTTGCAGAGCTCCGGGAGATCGGTCTCTGCGCCCTGTTTCAGGGTGATGCCTGAGGCTATGAGCACTCCTACCGGTATGACAGGCTGCATCACGGCTTCTATGCTCGCGCAGATGACGCTGCACTTGTTTGATGCGGCGCGTGAGAGCGCGGATATGCGCATATGCTCGTATTCGTGGTTGGAGCTGTCAACGGGTGTGAGGACGAGCTCCTTTGAGGGGAAGAGCACGGCGCTCTCGCTTCCGGACATCATGTTTATATCGTCGCAGAGCTTCTTGGCTTCTGCTTCCGAGCCGGTAATGACGAGGTTCACTGTGTCGGTCTCGCTGAGAGAGTTTATGAGCTGGGCTCTGTGGATATGCGAAATGCCCGTCACGGAGACGGGTGTGATATGTTTTTTTATCGCTTCGCATATGCTTTTGTAGCCGGAAAGCTCGGTAAATTGTTCTTTGAAGAATTTCATCTTAACTTAGCCTTTTCAGGAATTATACTTGTTCATCGCCTGATCTGTGTCGCCCTGTACCATGAGCTTTATGCACTCACAGGCGTTTTCGGAGGACTCCTTCATCTTGGCGGCGTCTTCCTTGCCGAATTTGCCGAGTACCCACTTCGCAAGGTCGTAGTCCGGGTGCGGTTTCTTGCCGACGCCCATTTTGATGCGCGGATAGTCGTCTCTGCCGGTGAGGTCGCAGATGCTGCGGAGACCGTTGTGGCCGCCGTGACTGCCCTTGCGGCGTATGCGGAGCTTTCCGCAGTCAAGGGAGATGTCGTCACATATAACGATGAGGTTCGCTGCGTCTATCTTGTAGAACTCCAGCGCCTGAACTATGGATTCACCGCTGTTGTTCATATAGGTGGTGGGCTTGAGGAGCAGACAGCGTTTGCCGTTTATGGTGACTTCCGCGGTCTTGCCCTTGAAGCGCAGGCGGTCTATCTTTTCACCGAGCTGTTCTGCGAGCATATCGAGAACAGCAAATCCTGCATTGTGGCGTGTGCCTTCGTACTCCATTCCGGGATTGCCGAGACCGGCGATGACATATTCTATTTTACCATTCGGTGCCGGCGATTTAGAGGAGATCCGGTCGAACACATCAAAAATACTCATTATATTTCTCCTTAAAGTACATATTTCATATCGGTATATTTCGAGAAAGCCTCCTCAAAGCCGAGGGACTTGTACAGTTTCAGTCCGTCTTTGGTGGCTTTCAGCTCGACATAGTCGAGACGGAGCTCTCTTGCTTCGTCAAGCAGCATTTTCATAAGCTGGCCTGCAAGTCCGTGGCGGCGGCAGGCAGGTCTTGTATATACATTGAGGACTGTTCCGGTGAGTCCGTCCGGGAAGCGCGGTCCTGCCGGCTTTTCTGTAACGAGCAGAAAACAGCAGCTGAGGAGTTCGCCGTTTTCGTCTGCAACAAATACGCGGAGGTCTTTTCCGAGGTGGCTGCGGAAGTAGTCGGGGAGCTGTCGGCGGAGCTTTTCTTCCATTTCGTGTGAAAGCTCTCCGTTATCCTCTGTGAGGTAGGCTATGCGGAGTTCCGTAAGGGCGGGTATGTCGTTCAGTGAGGCGTGTCTTGCAGTCATTGTTATCACTCCAGTCCGGGTATCCTGTCGATAAGTGACAGTCCGTATTTTTCAGCGAGCTTCATGCCGCGTTCAGCAAGTGCTGTGTCGGCAAGTGCGGAGGGAATATGCGCGTCACAGCCGAGAATAGCCTTGCAGCCCATGTTGCCGGCTGTTTTCAGGAAACGCTCTGACGGGTAGTTCCTGTTGCCGCCGAGTCCGAGAAGATTTATCTCGACAGGGGAATCGTTCTCTTTGAGCCACTGACAGATTCGTGCCATATTTCTGTCAAAATCGGCTGTGTCTCCGGTATAGTATATTACGTCAGGGTGGGCAAGATAGGTGTATCTGCCGGTCTCCATGCCCTCTATGACAAGGTCGGTATAGCGTTCAAGGAGCGAAAGATCACCAGTCGGTGAACCGGTGTATTCACTGTGGTTCTCGGGTGCCCATGAATGCTGTCCGAGTATCATATAGTCTACCGGATAGTCTGCGAGAAAGCGGTCCTGTGCTTCCATGAGCTCCGGTATGTATTCGGCTTCAAAGCCTATATATATCCTGATGTCGCCTGCGTATTCCTTTCTGAGGTCGGAGAGCGACTGGAAATAGCCGTCGGTCTCGGCCGGCGTCATTCTTATCTCTGAGATGTAGCCGTCAGGGAATACCCACGGGCAGTGGTCCGCGAAACCGAGGACTTTTATGCCGGCGGCGATCGCGGCTTCTACGTATTCTCTGTCCTCGCCGGATGCGTGGTGACAGCGTTTGGTATGAGTGTGATAATTAGCAAACATAGCATCGTTCCTTTGCTTTGATATCCTATCATTATATTATATCACTTTCCGGAAAGTTTTTCAACACCGGCAGAGCAAAACTTCCGGCTGGGTCTTGACAAAATCCCGGATATGCCATATAATAGTAGAAAAGCGTAGCAGTCAGAGTAGCCTTTCTGCGGTCTTTCAGAGAGCGGACGGTAGGTGCGAGTCCGTGGACGGGATCGGTGAAGTGCGGCTGTCAGCTCCGGCGTGGAAGGGTGTTTTCCTGTGTATACGCCGGCGTTTCCCGCGTTAAGGATAAGAGTTATAAACCGGAGTGGAACCGCGTATCTACGCCTCCTGTGTATGTTCACAGGGGGCTTTTAATATTTTTTAGCAGGTGAAAATTATGAGCGTATTCAACGTTGAACTGAAAAAAGTCGTTGACGACAGCTACGAGATAGAGGTCGGTCACGAACTGGAGCAGAAGCTCATCGATGACATCAGAGCCGGACTCGTCGGCAATATCAAGAAATTCGCCGTAGTCACAGACAGCAACGTCAGGGAGCTCCACGCAGAGAAGATCTGCGGTCTGCTGGAGGAGAACGGCTATAAGTGCGACCTTATTGTCTTCCCGGCAGGCGAGACGAGCAAGACTCGCGAAACCAAGGAATTTATCGAGGACACGATGCTCGGAAAGGGCTATCGCCGTGACTGCTGTATCATCGCTGTCGGCGGCGGTGTCGTTACGGATATAGCCGGATTCGTTGCAGGTACTTACGGAAGGGGAGTGCCGTTCATAAACTATGCGACTACCCTTCTTGCAGCGGCTGATGCTTCCGTAGGCGGAAAAACTGCCGTTGATACGCCCCTTGCAACTAACCTTATCGGTATATTCAATCAGCCGGAAAAGGTTTATATCGACATTTCAGCGTGGAAGACTCTTCCGCAGAGACAGCTTTCGAGCGGTCTCGCTGAGACTATCAAGCACGCTTGTCTCGCAAGCAGTGAGCTTTTCAGCTACCTTGACAGGAATATGGACCGCATTTTTGCTTTTGATGATGAGGTATGTGAACATATCGCTGCCGAGAACTGCCGCATAAAATACAGCGTAGTTATGAAGGATGAGCGCGAGAGCGGTCTGCGTGAAGTGCTCAACCTCGGTCACACGGTCGGTAGAGCTATCGAGACTGTCAGCGGTTATAAGCTGCTCCACGGTGAGGCTGTGTCTATCGGTCTTGTTGCTGAGGTGCTCCTCGCAAAGAAGCTCGGCTACTGTTCGGACGAGGACGTTGAGCGCGTGAAGGCACTCCTCGAAAAGGCTAAGCTCCCGACAGCTGTTCCGGATTACATTGACCGTGAGGCTCTCGTAAAGAAGCTCTACACAGACAAGAAAGTCCGCGACGGAAAGCTGCGTTTCGTGCTCCAGGACGGCATAGGCGCAATAAAGGAGTTCGACGGACAGTACGCTCTCCCGGTATCTGAGGATACGGCAAGAGAGATAATAAACGAAATGTAACATCACCGGGTTCAGTCCCGCAGAATAACAACAGGAGGAACATCATGCAGTTATATAATTCACTTTCACATAAAAAAGAGGAGTTTATCCCGAATGAAGCCGGCAAGGTAAGTATGTACACCTGCGGCCCGACAGTTTACCACTTCGCTCATATCGGAAACCTCAGAAGCTACATCATGGAGGACGTTCTTGAAAAGTATCTCCGCTTCACAGGTCTCGATGTCAAGCGCGTTATGAATATCACTGACGTTGGTCACCTCACAAGCGACGGTGATACCGGCGACGACAAGATGCTCAAGGGCGCTAAGCGCGAGCACAAGACTGTTATGGAGATAGCTAAGTTCTACACGGACGCTTTCTTCGCTGACTGCGCTAAGCTCAGCATCAAGACTCCTGATGTTGTGGTTCCGGCTACAACTTATATTGACGAGTTCATCCGCGTTATCAGCACCCTCATGGACAAGGGCTACGCTTACGAAGCAGGCGGCAACATCTACTTCGATACATCTAAGCTCGATAAGTATTACGTTTTCGGCGATTTCAGCGAGGAAGACCTCGAAGTCGGCGTAAGAGAGGGCGTTGAGGAGGACGGAAACAAGCGCAATAAGGCTGACTTCGTGCTCTGGTTCACTAAGTCAAAGTTCGATGACCAGGAGCTCAAGTGGGAGTCTCCCTGGGGCGTCGGCTATCCCGGCTGGCACATCGAGTGCTCCTGCATATCTATGAAGAACCTCGGTGAGTACCTCGACCTCCACTGCGGCGGTATCGATAACGCTTTCCCGCACCATACAAACGAGATAGCTCAGTCTGAGGCTTACCTCGGTCACAAGTGGTGCAATTACTGGTTCCACGTTCATCACCTCAACACCAACAGCGGTAAGATGAGCAAGAGCAAGGGCGAGTTCCTCACAGTATCGCTCCTTCAGGAAAAAGGCTATGATCCGCTGGTTTACAGATATTTCTGCCTGCTTTCACACTACCGCAAGTCGCTGGTATTCTCATGGGAGAACCTCGACAATGCTGTGACTACTTTCAATAAGCTCGTTGCGAAGATAGCTCCGCTTACTCAGGATAAGTCCGGCGAGATAGATAAGGCTGAGTACGACAGACTCTACAAGCTGTTCACAGATGCTCTCGACAACGACCTCAACACAGCTATGGGCATAACTGTCCTCTATGATGTTCTCAAATCAAAGGCAAATGCTGTCACAAAGCTCGCTCTTATCGCTGAATTCGACAAGGTGCTCGGTCTTGACCTCATAAAGAAGGCTGAGGAGAAGGCTAATGCTTCTGCCGGCGGAAATACTGCTGACATCCCGGCTGAAGTCCTCGAACTCGTTGAGCAGCGCAAGGCTGCCCGCAAGGAGAAGAACTTCGCTCTCGCTGATGAGCTCCGCGACAAGATCGCTGCTCTCGGCTATGAGATCAAGGAGACTCGTCAGGGTACTGAGATCAACAAGATAGGCTGATTTCCCAGGAACGGAGAAGATACAATGGCAAGGATATATCCTCTTTTCAGTTCAAGCAAGGGGAATTCCACCTACATCGGCAACGAAAAAAACGGCATACTCATAGACTGCGGAGTCAGCTTCAAAAGACTGTCCGCTGCTCTTGAAGTCAACAATATACCGCTTTCGGCTGTTAGAGCGGTATTCATAACACACGAACATTCGGACCACATCGCAGGACTCGCTATGCTCAGCAAAAAGACCTCTCTGCCGGTATACGGTCAGAAGAGGACGCTCCAGCGGCTCTGCGACGGCGGAAAGATAGCACCGGGTTCGCCGGTGATAGACATAAGCGGCATATCTATCTCCTGTGCGGATATGGAGATAAGCTGCTTCAATACGCCGCACGACGCGATACAGAGCTGCGGTTACAGGATACATACAGGCGATGATAAATACTGCGCTGTATGCACTGACCTCGGACACGTTACCCCCGAAGTCGATCAGGCTCTCGAAGGCTGTCGTCTCGTTCTGCTCGAAGCCAACTACGACGAGAATATGCTCCGCACCGGCCCTTATCCGCTGTATCTCAAAGAGCGCATACTCTCGCAGAACGGGCATCTTTCAAACGATGACTGCGCCGTTCAGGCGGCAAGCCTTATCAGCCGCGGTACTACACATCTGCTGCTCGGACATCTCAGTCAGGACAATAACCGTCCGGCTGTCGCTGACAGGACGGTTGAGACAGGACTCGCAGGATTTGTCCGCGGCAAGGATTACCTTATGGGCGTTGCGCCTGTGGAAACTCAGGGAGGAGCTGTGATTTTCTGATGACCATAAAGCTTATAGTTATCGGTAAACTCAAAGAGGATTACCTCAGAAGCGCCTGTGCGGAGTATATAAAAAGGCTCGGGCGCTACTGCACTTTTGAGCTCCACGAGCTTGATGAATGCAGGCTCAGCGATCAGCCGTCCGACAAGGAGATAGCTGCGGCTCTCCGCAAGGAAGCTGAGCAGATAAAACGCTACGCTTCGGGACTTATCGTGCCTATGTGCATTGAGGGTAAACAGCTCAGCAGTCCGGAGCTTGCAGAACGCATTTCAGAAGCTGGTGTCGGCGGACAGAGTACGGTGTCTTTCATTATAGGAAGCTCTTTCGGACTCGATCCGGAGATAAAGGCTATGGGAGGATTGAAGCTTTCAATGTCGAAGATGACGTTTCCGCACCAGCTTGCGCGTGTTATGCTGCTTGAACAGATATACCGCGCTTTTCAGATAAATACCGGCGGCAAGTATCATAAATGAGCAGTCCTTTCGGACTGCTTTTTTAGTTTAAGATTTTAGTTTACTAAGGAGACGCCCTCTCTTGCAGGGCGTCTCCTCTTTCAAAACAGTCCACCGGACTGTTTTGAAATTCATCTCTTGCGGAGCGCTTGAACGCATTGCAGGGCGCTGCCCTGCACCCGCCAGAGACGCTGTCTCTGGACTCTGCCAAAGGAATAATATCCCTTTGGAATCCCGTTATTGGTTAAAATCTACTTTTTTGATAAGCTGAGCAGTCCTCGTGAGGGCTGCTTTTTTGCTGTAAAATGACAGTTTTTTGCCGAATTGTCGTGATAATTCGGCATTATCACAGTTGACACTCTGTATGACCTGTGATATAATTAAAAGATACAATGGAAAATTGTGTGTTTTTGAAGGAGATACAGATATAAATGAATACAATTAAAGAACTGTATGCTTACAGGCAAATGATCTTCAGTCTTGTCAAGAAGGATCTCAGAGGCAGATATAAAGGCTCTGTACTGGGATTTTTGTGGACTTTTATCAATCCGCTCTTCCAGCTTATCGTTTACACGATGGTCTTCTCGTTCATCCTGAAATCCAACATCGAGAGATATTACCTCTACCTCTTCGTGGCTCTCATACCGTGGATTTTCTTTTCATCGTCCATAACGGTCGGTGCGGCTTCGGTAGTGGCGCAGAAAGACCTCGTCAAGAAGATATACTTCCCGCGAATGGTCATCCCTATCTCGTATGTCACGAGCTGCTTTGTCAATATGCTGCTGTGCTTCATAGTTATTTTCGCCGTCATTATCATTACCGGCGTCGGTGTGAATTTCGTGGCGCTGCTGGCGCTCCCCATCATTATGCTGGTCGAGTATATCCTCGCACTCGGTATGGCTATGCTCACTTCGGCTGTAACGGTCTACTTCAGAGACCTTGAACATATCCTCGGCATCATTTCTATGGCATGGATGTATATGACTCCTATCATGTACGACAAATCTATCGTGCCGGAGAGACTTCAGCCGGTATTCAACATAAACCCTATGACTCACGTTATCGAATGTTACAGGTCAGTCCTTTACGAGAAGAGCTTCCCCGACCTTTCATCACTGTTTTCGGCAGTTGCTCTCGGTGTGCTCTTCCTTATGCTCGGCTGTCTTGTTTTCAATAAGCTCCAGAAACACTTTGCGGAGGAATTATAATAATGGCGCGGAATGAAACTGCTATCGAAGTAAATAATATAACCAAGAACTTCAAAGTGTACCTCGATAAAGGCGCTCAGCTCAAAGAGAGACTGCTTTTCCGCAAGAGGAACAAGTATGAGCTCAGACAGGTGCTGAAAGGTATCAGCTTTACCGTTAAAAAAGGTGAGGCTGTCGGTCTTATCGGTCATAACGGCTGCGGAAAGAGTACGACTCTCAAGCTGCTGACAAGAATCATGTATCCGGACAGCGGTTCTATCACGATGAACGGCAGAGTTTCAAGCCTTATCGAGCTTGGTGCAGGCTTCCACCCCGATATGAGCGGAAGAGAGAACATCTACACCAATGCCGCTATCTTCGGTCTTACAAAGAAGGAGATAGACGCTCGTCTCAAGGATATCGTGGACTTCTCAGAGCTTGAGGAATTCATCGACAACCCGGTAAGAACTTACTCCTCCGGTATGTATATGAGACTCGCTTTCTCCGTAGCTATCAACGTTGATGCGGACATACTCCTCATTGATGAGATACTTGCGGTCGGTGATGCCAACTTCCAGGCGAAGTGCTTCAACAAGCTGAAAGAAATAAAGGCTCAGGGTACGACTATCGTTATCGTTTCACATTCTCTCGGTCAGATCGAGCAGATATGTGACCGTTCAATATGGATACACGAAGGACTTATCCGCGCGGAAGGTCCTCCGAAGGAAACTGACCTCGAATACCTCGACTATATGGGACAGAAGCTCCAGGAACATACAAAGAAGGAGCTCGCTGAAAAGAAAGCCGAGGAGGAAAAGAAGGCCGCCGAAGCCGGAGAAGAAGCCGTTCAGGCTCAGGAGGAAGAGGAAGAAGAAAACGATAACAAGCGCTGGGGAAGCGGCAAGGCAAGGATAAAAAAGATAACCGCTCTTACCTCTGATGGCGCAGAACAGCGTGTTTTCCGTACAGGTGAGGATATAGTTTTCAGGATAGACTATACTGTTAAAGAAAAGATACCGGACGCAGTTGTCGGAATAGGCATTTTCAACCGCGACGGTGTGCAGTGCTACGGCACGAATACACGCATAGACAAGCTTCCGGAATTCGAGCTTACCAAGAGCGGTACGGCAGAGCTCGTGCTTAAAAATGTCGGTCTGCTCGCAGGTGAGTATCTGCTCGATTTCGCTATCGAGACAGGTGACGGTATCCCCGTGGACTACTTCCGCGAGGCTTACAAGATAGAAATGATAACACGTTCGGGCGATGTCGGTATCTCACGCATCGACCATAAATGGAGTATCTGACTATGAATAATGTTTTGAAATTTCTTGAAGAATTCGACGCAGAGAAAGGCCTGAAAGGCAAGATAAAAAAGAAGCTCTACGGCGGTATCATGCCTGCCTTTGAAGCTGCTGCGGTCGATATAGATGAGAGAAGAGTTGCTGAGGAAACTATTGCCCGTGAACAGGAGAGGATCACTGCTGAGGCGGCAAGGATAAGTTCTGAGCACATCAGAGTTAGCGAGGAGAACAAACGCATCGAAACTGAACTTACTATGATAAGACAGCGCGTAGAGGAGCTTTCTGCCAGAGCCACAGCTGCTGAGAATGCTCTGACTGCTCACGCAGGTACTATCGGTGCTATCCGCAGTGACCTCGACAATATCGGTACTAATCTCAGAAACAACAACGCCGCGCTCGACAAGCTCAGCAGCGATTCTGAGTTTATGCGCGTAAAAATGGGTTCACTCAGCAAGAATATCAAGAACCTTTCGGCAGGCACAGCCCCTGCAAAGGAAAACAGTGAAGAAAAGACCGTAACTGTTGTTCCGGCGGCTGATTCCGACTATGAGAGCATAGATTACTTTGACTTCGAGAACCACTTCCGCGGCTCTATCGAGAGCATTAAGAAGGCTCAGGAGGCTTATCTGCCTTACTTCCGCGGAAAGAAGAGAGTTCTCGACATCGGCTGCGGCAGAGGTGAGTTCCTCTCGCTGCTCAAGGAAAACAATATCCCGGCAAAGGGTGTGGATATCTATGAGCCTTATGTTGACTACTGCAACAGCAAGGGACTCAAGGCTGTCTGCGGCGACGGAACGGCTTTCCTCGCCGGTGTTGACCACCTCGATGGCATATTCGTCGGACAGGTCGTGGAACACCTCAGACCGGAGGAGATCATCAGACTATGCAATACTGCTTACGAAAAGCTCAGTGAGGGCGGCTGTATCATCATTGAGACTCCAAACCCGACTTCACTTGCTATATATACCAACGCTTTCTATATAGATCCCTCGCATATCAAGCCGGTCCACCCGCTTACTATGAAGTATTACCTCGAAAAAGCAGGTTTCCGCAATATCGAGACGCTCTTCACAGAGAACAGCCGTCCGCCTTACAGCATACCGGAGCTCGCTGTGGAAGGTGCTGAGGAATTCAACTCGGCTATGAAACAGCTCTCGGATACACTCTATGGAAGTCAGGATTATGCGGTAATCGCCGTAAAATAAGGAAGGAAGAACAAAATGGAGAATACTATCAATATCGAAGAGATAATGGCTGAGATAAAGCGCGGTATCAGAGAAAAGGGACTTACTGCGGATATGCTCAGCTTTGAGGATGTTCCCTATGAAAAGCCTGTGGATATGACTTCAGGCACTTCTGTTGAGGAGAGCGACGAAGCACTCCGCTACCTCAATACTCATTACTATATACAGCCTTACAAGGAGCTCGGCGGAAATCCGCTGAAGGTCTTCTTCAAGAAGGTTATAAGAAAGCTGACAAAGTTCTATGTTGAACCGGTAGTATTTGAGCAGAACGAATTCAATGCCAATACTGCAAAGGTGCTCAACACTATCAGAAATTCAGTAGGTGACGCTGCTGCTCCCGATTACAGCGGAAGGATAGAAGTCCTTGAACTCGCTCAGAAGGAGCTCCTCAACCGTCTTGACCGCCTCGAGCGTGAGAACGCAGCTCTCCGTGAAGAGCTCGGAAAGCAGAGGGCGGAATGAGAATAGTTCAGCTTCTGCCCACACTTTCTTTCGGAGATGCGATAGGTAACGACACCATTGCTCTCCGGGGTGCTATCAGGGATATGGGCTTTGATACTGATATATATGCAGAGAATATTGACAAGAGACTGCCGGCAGGTTCCGGTCAGAGCATAGAAAAGCTCAAGGGACTCAAGAGCGATGATATTATCCTCTATCACAAGTCCACCGGTACTGATCTGACTTTCAAGATCGACAACTTTAAATGCCGCAGGATAATGGTGTATCACAACATCACACCGCCGGAGTTCTTCCGTCCGTACAGCACGGCTGCAACAGCTCTTACCGAGTACGGTTACAAGGGCGTTGAGTTCCTGCGCGACAAGGTTGAATACTGCCTTGCCGACTCGGGCTACAATCGCGGCGAACTGCTGAAAATGGGCTACAAATGTCCCATTGACGTAAGACCGATACTTATCCGCTTTGAGGACTACAAGCAGGCTCCCGATGAGGAGACTCTGAAAAAATATAAGGACGGCAAGACAAACCTCGTCTTTGTGGGAAGAATCGCTCCAAACAAGAAGCAGGAGGACGTCATCCGTGCATTCTACTGCTACAAGAGGATAAACCCGGAGTCGAGACTCATTCTTGTCGGCTCATATTCGGGTATGGAGAACTACTACAACAGACTTGTGAAGTATGCAGCTGCTCTCGGACTTTCCGATGATGTGGTATTCACAGGACATATAAAGTTCAGCGCGATACTTGCATTCTACCGCGCAGCTGACGTTTTCGTCTGTATGAGTCAGCACGAGGGCTTCTGTGTGCCGCTCGTCGAGGCTATGTTCTTCGATGTGCCGATAGTTGCTTATGATACAAGCGCTATTTCCGATACTCTCGGCGGAAGCGGTTTCCTTATCGACGACAATGATCCCGTATTTACGGCTGCTGTCATTGACCGTATCGTCCGCGACAAGGCTCTGCGTGAGGAAATTATTTCCGGACAGCGCCGCCGCCTTGAAGATTTCTCATATGAGCACATAAGAGATATTTTCGACAAACAGCTCAGAGATTTCATAAGCCGCGGCTAAAAATAATGAAAGAGATTAAACGATGAAAAAGATAGGTTTTGTCATTCCGTGGTACGCCGACGGTATTCCCGGCGGAGCGGAAATGGAGCTCCGCGAGGTGGCTTCTCACCTGCATTATGCCGGTGTGCCCGTGGAGATACTTACCACCTGCGTTAAGGAATTCGGCGCAGACTGGAGCGAAAACTACTATAAAGAGGGCGAGGACTCCACTGCAAACGGCATAAAGATTCGCCGTTTCAAAGTCAGAAAGCGCGATACAGCGGCTTTTGATGCGGTGAATCTCAAACTGATGAACAAGACTCCCGTGACCGCTGAGGAGGAGGATACTTTTCTCCGCGAAATGGTAAACAGTCCCGACCTCTATGAATATATGGACAAAAACTCTGACGAGTATTCGCTGTTCGTGTTCATTCCCTATATGTTCGGAACAACCTACAACGGCGCTCAGGTTTGTCCGGAGAAGTCGGTGCTCATACCGTGCTTCCACGACGAGGCTTACGCTTATCTCAGCCGTTTCAAGGAAGTATTTCCGAAAACAGCCGGAATGGTGTTCAATGCCCGTCCCGAGGCTGAGCTCGCTGAGAGACTCTACGGTTTCTCTCAGAGCGGCACAAAGACTATCGTTATGGGTATCGGCATGGATACGGATATTGTTCCTGATCCGGCGGCTTTCCGTGAGAAATTCGGCGTCAGGGAGCAGTTTATACTCTACGCAGGACGCAAGGACGAGGGAAAGAACGTCCACACGCTCGTGAAATACTTTGCTGAGTATATCAGGCGCAACGATACCGACCTCAGACTTGTGCTCATCGGCGGCGGTCAGATAGACCTCCCGAAAGAACTCACCGATAACGGCAGGATACTTGACCTCGGCTTCGTTGACCGTCAGGACAAGTACAATGCTCAGGGCGCGGCGGAATTCCTCTGTCAGCCGTCAAAGAACGAGAGCTTCTCCCTTGTTATCATGGAGAGCTGGCTCTGCGGAAGACCTGTACTTGTGCATGAGGGCTGCGCCGTTACAAGGAACTTCGCTTCCGAGTCAAACGGCGGACTTTACTTCGGCAACTATTTTGAATTTGAAGGCTGTACGAATTACATCCTCCAGCATAAGAGCACAGCCTGGCAGATGGGTGCAAACGGCAGAGATTATGTTCTCAGGAATTTTGACTGGGACGTTATCGTGGATAAATATAAGCGATTTTTCGCAGATATAACCGGAGAGTGAGAAATGAAAAGGATCGCATTGGTCAATCAGCGCTACGGACTTGAGGTAAACGGCGGTTCGGAGTACTATACAAGACTTATAGCAGAGAGACTCACAGGTGAATATCAGGTCGATGTTATAACTACAAAGGCTCTTGACTATACTACCTGGGAGGATCACTATACCGCTGATGAAGAGGATATTAACGGCGTTCATGTAAGGCGTTTTTCCGTGAAGGAGTGCCGTGCTGCCGACTTCAACGAGTATAACGGCGCTTACCTCGGCAGGATAGGGAACGGTGACTTCGATGAAGCTGCAGAGAAGGTTTGGTTCGAGAAACAGGGACCTTTCTGTCCGGCTGCTATCGATTATATCCGCGCAAACAAGGACAATTACGACGCTTTTATCTTCGTGACCTACCTCTACTACCTCACGGTAATGGGTATGCCGGAGGTCGCTGACAAGGCGATATTCATTCCGACTGCTCACGAAGAACCGTTTATACATTTCAGATCGTTCGAGAAGATATTCACTCTTCCGAAAGCCTATGTATTCCTTACAGATGAGGAAAAAGCTCTTGTACAGGGACTTTTCCGCTGTGAGAATATCCCGTGCAAGGTCATGGGTACGGGCGTTGAAGTCCCCTGTGAACCGGACGAGAAGGCTTTCCGTGAAAAATACAGGATAGACGGCGACTACATCATCTATGTCGGACGTATCGACGAGGGTAAGGACTGCCCGATGATGTTCAGGTACTTTATGGAGTACAAGAAACGCCGTCCGGACAGCAAGCTGAAGCTCGTCCTCATGGGCAAGCCGGTTTGTGAGATACCTAAACACAAGGATATTCTCAGTCTCGGCTTTGTGAGCGAAGAGGATAAATTCAGCGGTATCTCCGGAGCAAAGGCTCTGGTGCTCCCGTCAAAGTTTGAAAGTCTTTCGATATCTGTTCTTGAAGCTATGACGCTTTCTGTACCGGTCATTGTGAACGGTATATGTGAAGTTCTCAAAGGTCATTGCATTAAGAGCAACGGCGGTCTTTACTATATGAATTATTTCGAGTTTGAGGGAATACTTGACTATATATTCTCTCACAGCGCAGAATATGCTGAAATGCGCAGAAACGCTGCTGCTTACATCGAGAACAATTACCGCTGGGAAGTTATTATGAAAAACTTTGTCAGTCTGATAGAGAGCATATAAGGGGGATCCGCAGAAATGCTGTATGGTGGTGTATGTATTGCCGGAGTTATATTCTCCGTGCTGGCTTCTGTAATATGGTTCGGCAGAAGAAATGCAATTGAATCAACAGTTCTGGGTATCATACTCTGGCTGTTTACTCATGTTATAGCGAGCATGGGACTTTTTGTGATCGACAGATACGGTGTGGAGCCTACTGCGTGGCTCACAGCCTTTAGTGACCTTATATTGCTTGCGGCAGCAGTCTTTGCCCGCCGCGGCAGACCTTTCAGGCTGAAAAAGCTTATCAAAGCTGATTTTTCCATCAAGGATATGGTGATACCGATAGCCGTTTGTCTTGTTGCTGTGCCTTTTGTTCTGACAAAGAACGAAATGTTCGGTATGGGACAGGATCAGGGCGTATATCAGACTCAGGCTGTTCTCTTTATGAACGGCGATACGCACAGACAGAGAGATTTCAGCGAATATCATGACCTCCGCACTGATGATGAGAGAGACAGCTTTGAGTATAATGTCAAAATTCATCTCCGCGGTTTCGATATTGAACCTGAGGATTACCCCGAGACTTCTTACAGAAGAGGCGAAAGCCCTGTGTCCGGTATGATACACGGAATACCGACATATACGGCTCTGCTCGCTATGTGGGGAACTCTTTTCGGTATGGAGAATATGATGGGTATAGAGACTCTCTTCTATATCCTGCTGATATTCATGGTGTACTTCATCTGCCGTGAGTTCAAACTGAAAACTTCTTCTGCCGTTTGTGCCTGTGCAGCGGCTGCGTTTGCTCCCGTTGTGATATGGGTTGCTAAATCATCACTTACCGAGATGTTCCTGACACTTCTTCCGGCTACGTTCCTCTATCTTATCGCAGATGAGGAAAATCCGAAGCACAGATGGCTCTCAGTCGTTCCGATCGCTGTGTTTGCCTGCTATCATGTTTCGATATACACTATGATACCGATGTTCCTTATGGTTTACGGTTATATGTATATCGTTACCCGTGAGAGACAGTTTGCCGTGCTCCTGCCGGTGACTCTCTGCGGATACCTCGCAAGCTACTTTATGATGCGTCAGGTTCAGCCTATCTACACGATGAACAATTACAGCCCGCTCTTCGTTGGCGGCATCGACCAGTTCAGCATAACCAAGGTCGTTATCGGTGTGACTGCTGCAGGACTTGCAGCTTCTGCTGCTTTTATCGCTGTTGTCTCAAGGGTAGTCGAAAAGAAGAAAAAGAGCGAGGTCAAGAAGATCACAAGACGCAAGCTCAATGTCTCCAAGCGCAAGAGCCTTGCTGTAAGACTTATGCTTATTCTTCCTGCACTCTACATCGGTATAAAGGCGCTCACCAAGTATAACGGCTGGAAAGAAGCAAAGTACCTCACACTCGTGGGATTTGCAGGAAATATCGGCCTTGTACTCTTTGTGTTCGGCTTTATTGCTGCTCTGATATGGACTTCAGGCATAGCTGCGAATGAACAGAGAATGATAACTGCTATGATGTTCTTCTACTGCATACTCGTTTACTCTTCATTCCTGAGATATGACATACAGCACTATTACTACTATTCACGCTACCTGGCTCCTTTTGTGCCGATAGGAACTGTTTTCTGCGTTGCGGCTCTCGACCGCTTCGGAGGAAAGCTCCTTTACCCGGTAACAGCTGCCGGTGTTGCGTTCTCGATGCCATACGATGCGTACCTTCTCGGTCATAAGGACGATACACGCATGGAATGGAGTATCATGAACGACCTTTCCGATTTCATTGAGGACGGCGACTGCGTTGTTATCTCACCCGGCTGTATGAACACCCTCTGGCTGCCTATCAGAAGCATGAACCATGCTGCTGTTTACCCTGAGGACGAGTCTGATCCGGATCAGTTGCGTCTCCTCACAGAGCGTCACAGAAAGGTTTACTATATCTCGGATAAGACTCTCAATGAAAAGGAGTTCAAGCCGCTTTACAAGAACGTTGTCCACCACATAGAGGACGACCTCAATCACCCGGCTGATATTATCCCGTTTTCTGAGAAATTCTGGAAGATCGACCAGAATATCGGACTCTATATCTTTGATAAGTATGACTTTGAGTACACCGTTAAGGAAGATAATTACAAGATGAACGGCGTATCTGTCCTTGAGGACACATACTGCTGGACAAACTCTGAAACAGTTACTATCGACTGCGGTCTGTATCCGGCAGACTATGATGTGACTATCAACCTCGGAACTCTCGTTCCGCTCGGTGTAACCGGCTATGACGAGATCGAAGTAACTATGTATCTCAACGGTAAGAAGCTGCCGGATACTCAGAAGATAACAAGTTCTGATACTCTCGCGCCGCTGCATTTTGATCTTCCTGCACGTTATATCAACGACGGTGAGAATACTCTCGAGATACGCACACCTCTCTGGAAGGCTTCAACTATCAATGCCGAAGACAGCAGAGAGCTCGGAATACCGATACAGTCAGTTCAGTTCGTATCTGTAAACTAATAGAAAGGACGACATAAAATGAAGCTTATCATTCAGATCCCCTGTTATAACGAGGAGGAAACTCTTGAGCTCGCATATAATGATCTTCCAAGACATATTGATGGCATAGATACTATCGAGTATCTCGTCATCAACGACGGAAGCAAGGACAATACCGTTCAGAAGGCTAAGGAGCTCGGTTTTCATCATATTGTTTCATTCAAGCAGAACAAGGGCCTTGCAAAAGGCTTTATGGCCGGCATAGATGCCTGCCTGCATCTCGGCGCTGACATCATCGTAAATACAGATGCCGATAACCAATACTGCGGTGCTGATATAGAGAAGATAGTTCGTCCGATAGTTGACGGAAAGGCTGATATCGTTATCGGTGAAAGACCTATCGACCAGACTGAGCACTTCTCATGGAAAAAGAAAAAGTTCCAGCACCTCGGAAGCTGGGTCGTTCGTGTGGCTTCCGGTACAGATATCCCCGACGCTCCCAGCGGCTTCCGCGCTTATTCACGCGAGGCTGCTCTGAGACTCAACGTTGTAAACGCTTACACATACACCCTCGAAACTATCATTCAGGCAGGAAACAACAAGACTGCTATGACTTCCGTTCCGATAAGAACTAACCCCGAGACTCGTCCTTCAAGACTCTTCTCAAGTATGTGGCGCTATATGAAGCGTTCTTCAACAGTTATCACACGTTCTTTCGTAATGTACAAGCCGCTCCAGTTCTTTATGACTATCGGCTGGATACTTATGCTCGCCGGAGCTGCTCTCGGTGTGAGATTCCTCATACTCCTCGGCATGGGTGAGGGCTCAGGACACGTTCAGTCACTTATCCTTACTGCTATACTGCTTATGACAGGTTTCCAGACGATAACCCTCGGACTTCTCGGCGATACTATCGCGGCTAACAGAAAGCTCCTCGAGGATGTTCAGTACCGTGTAAGAAAAATGGAGTGCAGGACTGAGGACGCTGAAAAGGAAATAGACGGCTATATCGCCGGTGACAAGAAGACTTCGGGAGATAATGAGAAATGAGCAGTTCAGATAAGAAAAAGATAGTTATGATAGGTCCGGTATACCCCTACAAGGGCGGTATTTCACACTATACCGGATGTATGACAAAAAATCTGAAAAAGGATTTCCGTGTCAAAACTATATCCTATAAAATGCAGTACCCCAAACTGCTTTTCAAACAGGAGCAGCGTGATTACGACAATGATATTTTCAAGATAGAGGGCACGCGCTTCCTTATCAATACCGCTAATCCGTTCAACTGGATAACAACTGCGAGAAAGATCAAGAAGCTCAATCCCGACTATATCATCATGCAGTGGTGGCACCCCTATTTTTCACCGTGCTACACTGGTCTGTCCATGCTGCTGAAAAAGTATCCGAAGATATTCCTCTGCCATAATGTTTTCCCGCACGAGCGTTTTCCGATGGACAAATTCCTTACAAAGATGGTCCTGAAACGCGGTTCGGCTTATATCACACATTCGCAGATGGATGCTGATGATCTGAAAAAGATCGTTAAGAAGCCTCGCTATGAGACTACTGTTCATCCCGTTTACAATGCTTTCAAGCTCCGTAACATCACTATGGAGCAGGCTAAGGCTGAGATAGAATCACCTTCCGAAAAGAAGATACTCCTCTTCTTCGGATTTGTTCGCGATTACAAGGGACTCCGCCATATACTCAACGCTATGCCGGCAATTACTGCTTACGACAAGAATATCGAGCTATGGGTGGTAGGAGAGTTCCGAAGCGACAAGGAAAGCTACCTTGAGCAGATCGAAAAGCTCGGTATCGGTGATCATGTGAAGATAGTTGACGGCTATATCCCGGACAGCGGTATAGAGAAGTATTTCGCTGCCTGCGATCTCGTTGTCCTTCCGTATGAATCCGCTACTCAGAGCGGTATCGTTCAGATAGCATACGGTTTTGAAAAGCCTGTTATCTCTACAAATGTCGGCGGTCTTCCTGAGGTTGTCATCGACGGAAGCACCGGATATATCGTTCCGCCCTTTGAGCCGGATGCGCTCGCAGATGCTGTTATACGCTTCTTCCGTGAGGACAAGGCTGAGGAGTTCACTGAGAATGTTCGCAAAGAGGCTTATAAGTACTCATGGGACAGAATGAACGAGGTCGTTCAGAGACTGACAGAAAAGATAGATAATAATGAGTAAGAATTTCAATGCAAAAAAAGCCGTAAAGCTGGTTGGTAACGCTTTTGTTATCGCTGCACTTGCGTTCGTGGTGAAGAAGATAGCTGATATGGACATAAAAATGTCTGATCTCAGCTCTCCTAAAGTCGTTGCGGCGTTCGTGTTCAGTATGGTGATACAGGCTGCGCTGATAGTTATTGCCTGTTTCCCCTGGCTCATGTTCACTCGCTCGCTCTCCGGAGTAAGGATACCGTATAAAGCCGCTATGCCGGTCTATACGAAGTCGAACATCTACAAGTATCTGCCCGGAAACGTCTTTCAGTACGTCGGAAGAAACAAGCTTGCGGCAGATATGAATATCAGTCACGTCGATGTTGCCTGTGCGACTATCCTCGATATACTGTTCTGTGTGTTCTGGACGGGTGTCGTGTCGGTGATACTTCTCGGCTCGCGTATAGCTGAACTGCTTGAAAAATACGGCAGGAATATCCTTCTCGTAGGTATCTGCGGAGTCTTCTTCCTTGCAGCCGTGATTATCGTGATAAGGTTGAAGTTCGCAGATAAGTTCCGAAGCTATATCTCACGCTACGCCAAGGCTTTTGAAAAAGAGAACCGTCCGCAGCTTTTCAGCGGTATATTCTACTATTTCGTTCACAACTGCGTTTCGGCAGGTATGTACCTGATATGCGTTATGCTCATTGTGCCTGATGCTTCATTCAGGGAACAGCTCATTCTGACAGGCGCTTTCATGTTTGCGTGGATAATCGGTTTTGTTACCCCCGGAGCTCCCGGCGGTATCGGTATCCGTGAAGGCGTTATGATATTCGTCAGCGGTGACAAGTTTTCCGACAGGATAATCCTCTTTGCTCTTGTAATGAGGTTCTCCTCGGTACTTGCAGACGTTACTGCGTTCGTTATCGGCAATATCTTCGGCAAACGCTTTGAATGCCGCAGAGCCGGTCAACAGTCATAAAATATGGATATATAAAAGCCGCTCCCGGTAACAGCTCCGGAAGCGGCTTTTCTTTATGCTTTTTCGCTGAATTCTGCTATGTAGGGAAGGTTTCTGTAATACTCGCCGTAATCAAGACCGTATCCGATGACGAACAGGTCGGGGATAGTGAACAGTGAAAAATCAGTGGTCAGCGGTACTACGCGGCGCTCCGGTTTGTCAAGGAGAGTTATGACGTGCAGGGAGAGCGGATTCTTCTCCTTTAAGAGCTTCAGGACGTGAGAGAGCGTTCTTCCGGTGTCGATTATGTCCTCGACCATTATTACATGACAGCCTGAAATATCGCGTTTGAGTTCCTTGGTTATCCTTACTTCGCCCGACGATTCCGTGCTTTCATAGTAGCTCTTTGCCTCCATGAAATCTATTTCACACGGTACGGAAACAGCTCTCGCAAGGTCGGCAAGGAAAATAAATGAGCCTTTGAGTATGCTCACAAGGACTATCGGCTTGCCGTCATAGATGTTGTCGATGAACTTTCCGGCTTCGGCTATTTTCTGCTTTATCTCGTCGGCAGTTATGATAATGCGGTTTATCTTGCTCTGATATTCGGAAATTGTAGAGAATTCCATTGCTATAAGCTCCTTTATGTGTTTTGTGAAAGATCACTGTTCATTATATGAAACAGATCAGTGTTTATTTTTTTATACGGCAAAGGTTAGCTTCACCTGAGCCAAGGTGCTTTACTGTACCGTCGGGAAACTCAATTATGAGGTTGCCGTTGTCGTCGATGCCGAGTGCCTTTCCTGTCATTGGCTGTCCATTGATGACAGTGGTTATTTCGTTGCCCGTGAGGAGTTCGCGGCGGCGGTAGTCTTCAAGGAAACTGCGGTCACGCAGGTCTTCCGTATAGGCTTCAAGTCGGTTGAGTATCTCGGCGCAGAGAGCATTGCGGTCTATTATGAGTCCTGTCTCGTCTTCGATGGATGTCGCGGTCTTTATCAGCTCGCTGTCGAATTTCTCACGGACGCTCCGGACGTTAACTCCGATACCGATAACGGCATAGTCGAGGGACTTCATTTCCAAGCCGAGAGATGCTTCTGTGAGTATGCCGCATATTTTCTTTCCGCCGAGGTAGATGTCATTAACCCACTTTATCTGTACGTCTGTGCCGGTAAACTTTTCAACGGCTTCTGCAACTGCTACCGATGCGGCTGTGGTCATCATTGATGTGGCTTCGAGTTCGAGTTCGGGGCGGAGTATAACACTGAGGTATATGCCTGTGCCGGCAGGGGAGCTGAATGTGCGCCCGAGTCTGCCGCGTCCCGTTGTCTGCGTGTCGGCAACGACTGCTGTACCGTGGGGGGCTCCTGCGGAAGCCATTTCCTTTGCGGCGGTATTTGTTGAATTGATCTCGTCGAAAACTTTCAGCTGTCTGCCGAGAGACTTTGTCGTAAGGTGAGATGTTATGAGCTTTTCGGAGAGACGGTTGTTGTTTTCTGCGAGCCGGTAGCCCTTAGAGGTCACTGATTCGATAGTGTAGCCGTCGCTCTGGAGTGCTTTGACGGCTTTCCATACGGCGTTGCGGCTCACTCCGAGACTGTCGGCAAGCGCTGCGCCTGATATATATTCACCGCCGGAAGCGGCAAGTGTGTTCAGCAGGGATTCTTTGACATTCATAAAATTACCTCCAATGAAAGTATAGCATAATGCAGAAGAAATTACAAGAGGGGAACGTCTCGCGGCGTTCCCCTCATTATTCATATATTCTTACAGAAAGCGATTATTTCGTCTTTCCTGGGCTCGACTGCCTCCTTGTACTCAATGGAGCAGAGGCCGAGCGAGCCGCAGCATTCTATTTCAAGGTGTCCGTAGAAATGTTCGATAGTGCCGATGATGCGCTGACATTCCGGCATTGACGGCCCTGTTCTCAATGCGACTGCGTAGCCGTGTTTGCCGCGGCTCAGCGATGCATGAGGTTCGTGGGTGTTGCACCACGGGGTAAATCTGTCGATGAACGCCTTGAACTGTCCCGGGACATCTGCCCAGTAGGACGGCGCAACGGAGACTATTATATCCGCACGTTCAAATTCCTCTGCGGCGATGTCAAAGCCGTCGTGCTGAACGCACTCTGCGGTATTATGGCAGCTCCGGCAGCCTTTGCAGAAGCTGAAATCAAAGTCGTCGATACATATGCTCTTTACATCGTAACGATCAGTGAGCTGCTGTGAAATTATGCGGACTATCTCGGCAGTAGCGCCGTTCCTTACGGGACTGCAATTGATAACAAGTGCGTTCATATTTACTCCTTATCAGTCTTTTGACTTTGATGCGGCTTCCTTTATCATTCTGAGTACCTGTGTTACTGCGAACGGGATAACTGCAAGTCCGGTTACTTCAAGGAGATTCTTGGCGCTGAAACAGTTGCTTACGGACATAAATCCGTGGCAGGGTTCGATCATAAGTGCGCATACAAGAAGGAGTGCTCCTAAGCAGAATGCTCCGATCGAGAAGAGGTTGGTTGTTATGCCGAGCTTTGCAAGGGAGTTCTTTCCGCGGCTGTCAAAGCCTTCAAACAGACGTGCGAGACAGAGTGTTGCAAAAGCCATTGTGCTTGCCATTGCAGCTGAGTCGCAGGAGTGCTTGCCTATCATCAGCGCACACATTACGCAGGCTGCGATGATGATGCTGTGGAATGCGATATAGATGCCGGTCTCCTTGTTGAGTATGGACTCCTTGGATGAACGCGGCTTTTCCTTCATAACTCCGGACTGCATAGGCTCCATACAGAGTGCGAGCGCCGGCAGGGAATCGGTGAGAAGGTTGATGAAGAGAAGATGTACCGGCATGAAAGGCAGCGGCAGATCAAGAATAGTTGTAAGAAGAACTACGATGATAGCAGCGGCGTTTCCGGCAAGCAGGAACTTGATGGCGTTCTTGATGTTGTTGTAGATACATCTGCCGTTTGCGACTGCCTTGACGATAGTGGCAAAGTTGTCATCGGCAAGTATCATCGATGCAGCGTCCTTGGATACCTCTGTACCTGTGATACCCATTGCAACTCCGACGTCTGCCTTCTTGAGCGCGGGAGCATCGTTTACGCCGTCACCGGTCATTGCAACGACCATGTCCTTCTTCTGCCAGAGGTCAACTATACGTATCTTGTGCTCGGGTGAAACTCTTGCGTATACTGATATCTTGTCAAGCTTAGCGGAGAGTTCTTCGTCTGAGATGTTGTTGAGCTCGTTTCCGTCCATAGCGAGGTCGCCGTCCTTGTAGATGCCGATCTCCTTTGCGATAGCTACGGCTGTGAGCTTGTGGTCACCGGTTATCATTATAGGCTTGATGCCGGCTGAGATACATTCGGCAACGGCTGCCTTGCTCTCCTCACGCGGAGGATCGGTCATAGCTGTCATACCAATGTATACATAGTCGCACTCGTCGTCGAGTGTGATGTGTGCGTCGCTGGTAAGTATCTTCTTTGCAAATGCGAGAACGCGCATTCCGTTCTCGGAATATCTGAGGTTTGACTTGCGTATCTCTGCAAGGTCTTCCTCTGTGATGGGGCGTACTTCTGTGTCTGTGAGGACGAATTTGAGTCTCGGAACAAGAACGTCGATAGCGCCCTTTGTATAAGCTGTGCGTGCGGCACCGAAAAGGTGTACCGTTGTCATGAGCTTTCTGTCGCTGTCGAAAGGTATCTCGTCAGCACGGGGATTTTCTTCACGGATGCGGAGGTATTCATCGTTTCCGAGGTAATCTGAGAGAGCAGTCTCGGTAGGATCTCCGAGCCAGCCGTCATCGGACTTTGCAGCGTCGTTGCAGAGTGCCATAGCAAGGAGGAGTTCCTTCTTTGCACGCTCGCAGGGGAAACTGAGGTCGCGGACAGTCATACGGTTCTGCGTGAGAGTACCGGTCTTGTCCGAGCAGATTATGGATACACAGCCGAGGCCTTCGACTGCCTTGAGGTCTTTGATGATAGCTTTCTGCTTCGACATCTTCTGTGTGCCGATAGCAAGTGAGATCGTGATGATGGAGCTGAGCGCTTCCGGTATAGCGGCAACTGCGAGAGCAACTGCAAACATGAGCGCGTCAACGACAGGCTGACCGTTGATGAAGTAGGTCATCAGGAAGACAAGTATACAGATACAGATGATAGCTATCGAAAGTATCTTGCTGAACTTGTCCAGGCTCACCTGGAGGGGAGTCTTTTTCTTCTTGGCATTCTGCATGAGTGATGCTATCTTGCCTATCTCAGTATTCATGCCGACTCCGGTAACTACTGCAACACCTCGTCCGTTGGAGATGTTAGAGCCGGAGTAGATCATATTCACACGATCGCCGAGTGCAAGCTCTGCCTGGTCGATCTTTTCTGTGGATTTTGTGACGTTGAGAGACTCACCTGTGAGGGCACTCTCATTGACCTGGAGAGAAGCGGCTTCAAGGAGACGTCCGTCTGCTGCGGCTACGTTTCCGGCTTCCATAAGGAGTATATCGCCGACAACTACTTCAGAAGCAGGTATCTCAACCTGAGCACCGTTTCTGATGACTCTTGCGTTGGGTGAGCTCATAGCCTTGAGGCTGTTGAGCGATTTCTGAGCCTTTACGTGCTGGGCTGTACCAAGTATTGCGTTCATTATGAGTACGACGAGGATAACGATAGTGCTTCCTATCTCGCCGCTTATCATAGAGATTATCGAAGCGATTATGAGGATGACTACAAGCAGATCTGCAAACTGCTCGAGGAATACCCTGAATATGCTCTTCTGCTTTTCTTCTGAAATGGCGTTTTCGCCGTATTTGCTTCTGCTCTCGGTTACCTGTGCGTCGGTGAGACCTTTTTCACGGTCGCTTCCGAGTGACTTGATGACGCTTTCGCCGTCCTGATCAAAATAATTCATATCATCTCTCCGTTTCATCAGACATTATTGTCGTAATTAAAATTGTGTTTTATCATGTATTTCTCGGCATATGAGCCGGAAGGAACATGGAAAATGCAGTTGTCGCCGATATAGTCAAAAGCATACTCGTCCATTTTTTTGATGCTTGCCGGCAGCCATACTTCCTTGAGTTTTTCGACGTAGCCGAATGCAGAATTGCCGATAGTCTCACAGCCCTCATTTATGCGTACCGTTTCAAGGGATTCGCAGTATTCAAAGGCTCTGCCGACGATCTCGGTGCAGCCGTCTATGGTTACGCTTTTCAGAGCGTAGCAGTAGCTGAATGCCTGTGAACCAATGCTCTTTACATTGGACGGGATAGTTATCTCGCGGAGCTGTTTGCAGTATTCAAAAGCACTTCCCTCTATGGAAGTGATGTTCCCGGGGATGGTGAATTCGGTAAAGTCACCGTATTCATACTGGCGGGCGCGGATAACGTTTTTCAGGTCGATAGGCTCGTAAACGGCAGGCTCGCTGGAATATTTTACATCGTAGTGGGAACTGCCTGCGAATTTTGCAGCATAGGAGCCCTGTGGTGCGTGTATCGTGAGATCGCCGTCTGCCCAGAATGCAGAACTACCGATCGAACGCAGACTCTTTGGAAGATTTATATCCCTGAGGCTCGAGCATCTTGAAAATGATGTGTCGGCAATAGTCTCGACTCCTTCCTCAATGTCAACGAAGCGGAGAGCGTCCGCACAGTCAAATACAAATGCACCTATACTCTTCACCGATGATGGGATGTATACCGCAACAATGGAGGAGTCATTCTTGAAAGCCCACGATTCTATGCGCGTTACTCCGTCGGGGATATGCAGTTCGGATTCTACGCCGTCATAGCCGTAGAGTATGCCGTCCTCTATCTTGAAGCCGTCCTCATCTGAGCTTATTCTGTCAGCTTTCTCCATGAGCTCCATTGCAAGTTCGCCGTTGCTGGCATCATCGTTCGGATTTTCAAATGAAGGCTCTTCGTAGTCGTCGTAGTCATCATAGCCGTCTTCGTAAGCGCCGTTGTCATCTTTCTGCGGCTCTGTTGTTGTTTTGGGGTTGGGCAGCTTTACGCTCTTCTTTGTAGCTGTTGTCGCGTCCTCGGAATTTGCCTCAGAAGCAGCGGCTGAGCTTGTATCTTCGGAAGTTTTTGCCGAAGAAGACGTTGAAGCGGCTTTGTCAGTATCAGAACTGCTTTCGGCGTCCTTGCCGCAGGCTGTGAGCATGGACAGCGACATAATTGCTGACATCGCCAGGGCGAGTGATTTTTTCATATTATACCTTCTTTCTTGGTTTTGCTGCAATAAAATAAAAAAGACTCTTATTGCAGCTTAATGTGCAACAAAAGTCTTGCTAAAGTCGTTGAGACTTTGTCCGTCCCGACAGCATATGGCTGCGGTCATGGCGAAACGGACACTTACAGCAGGGGCTGTTAAGAAGCTACTCCCTTTCATTGATAATATATTACCATTAAATAGTATACTTGTCAAGTATATAGCAGGCGGATATGTCAAAAGTTACGGAATTATCAGCGTAATTTACAAATTAGTGTGGATTTAATGCAAAAAACATTACATTTTAGGAACTTTTTTTAGAATTGCTTGAAAAGATGGATATACGGTGCTATAATGTAATATGTCATATCCTACGGTGATATGCAACAATGGCACTTACAGCAGACGTTCTGCGGTATGCCACAGGAAAGAATGTGAGATAATTGAGGACAACAGCTCTTATACTTGCTGCTGCAACAGCTCTGTGCTGTGTTTCCTGCGGAAAAAGCAGCTCGTCAGATGAAAACGATACCAATATAACAGGCAAGTGGCGCATAAACGGCGAAGGCGCTGACGGCGGATATATATTCGAGGACAACGGTACAGCCTGCGTCTACTTCAATCCGGTGGACACGTATTTCGAGAACGGCGACCTCTTCCTAAGCGGAACTCACGTCGGCGGCGACCGTCTCAGCTATGACGGTGATATACTCAAAGCTACCCTTATGGACGAGGATATACTTATACTCGACCGTATCGGTGAACCGGATGCTTCTTCCTATGAGGGAAGCTACGTCATTACAGGCGGTACGATGCTCGAGGGTATCATGAAGAGCCTCAATATCGACACCAATGAACCGCCGGAGCTCCAGTTCAGAGTTGAGGACAACAAGGCAACTGTCGTTGCGGTGGATGTTATCGACTATACCTTTGACGGAAAGACTCTCGACCTCAGGGGCAAGCACGGTTTCCCGTCAAGCAGCGGTGAAGCTGAACGCAAGGGAAGTTCCATCACTATAAAGCGCGAGAACGGTACTTCTCGCACACTTAACAAGGTCAAATAGCGCAAACGCGCATTTGTATATAAGAAAGGCGCCGGATATAATTCCGGCAAACACGATCCAACTATTCAGGAGGAAAGATTATGAAAAGATTAACAGCAATACTCATGAGCTGCATGCTCATCACCTGCGGATTCGCTTCATGCGGAAGCGATGACGATTCCGACAGCAAGTCCGGCAAGAAGGCTACTACAACTGCATCTGCTGAGGCAGAGTCAGAGCTTGACGATTTCTTCGGCAAGTGGGAAGCTTTCAAGGTTGAGGACGAAGACGGCGAAGTTTATGAAGACGAGTACCAGGGTGCTCCTATCTCAGAGTTACTCAGAGCCGAGATCCTTGATGACGGTACTATCACTCTCTTCTCTTACGGCGGAGACGAAGACGAGTCTGAGTGGACAGACGAAGAGGACGGCACTATCTCTGTAGAGGATGAGGACGGCGTAGTTACTATCTTCTCTATAGATGAGGACGGCAACCTCGTTGCTGAAGAGGAAGATGCAACTTTCTACTTCAAGAAGGTAAAGAAGTTCACAGAGTCTGAGACAGAGACTGAGGAAGACACAACTAAGGCTACTAAGGAAAAGGAAACCAAGGAGAAGTCTACAAAGGAGACTGAGACCAAGGAAAAGGAAACTAAGGAAGATACAACTAAGGCTACTAAGGAGTCCGGCAACGGCGGATTCAAGGAAGGCGAAGTTGACAAGGAACTCCTCGGCAAGTGGACAACTAAGGAAGGCGGCTTCGACGGCTGGTATGAGTATAAGGAAGACGGTAAGGGAAGCGTTTACCTTGATTCTTCATCTATCATCCACTTCGAGGGCGACAAGATCTATTTCCAGACAACAGAGCTCGGTCCTGATAAGTACACATTTGAAGACGGCAAGTTCTCTCTCAATGTAAACGGCAGAGATATCCTTACTATGGAAAAGATCGAGGGCGGCAACGATACATTTGACGGTAAGTACAATGTTACAAGCGGTCTCCTCTACGATCAGTATGACAAGACATACAAGAACACAGATGACTATTCATTCACTTTTGAAGCAGACGGCAAGAACAGCATTCTCGGCCTCAACAACTGCTTCACATACTCAGCTGATGGTGAAAAGATCTACATCGGCGAGGGTTCTTCACTCTTCAACAATAAGGAGTTCGATTACACTATCGACGGTAAGAAGCTCACTCTCAAGGCTGGTATCGCTCAGCAGATCCTCACAAGAGACTGATCAGAAAAATAACCTGAACTGTAAACATCAGATAGGAGTTTATATATGAAAAAACTTGCAGCTATTCTTGCAATGTGCATCGTTATGACATCTGCGCTCGTTTCATGCGGAGATTCCGACGACAGCTCTTCTGCAAAGACTTCAACAACAACCACCACAACAGACGAGACATCTTCTGATGAAAACGATACTACAAAGGCTTCAAAGGCAGAGGACGGCACTGATGATTCTTCTGAGGCATCTACCGGCAAGGAAGATGTTACAGATGATGCCACAAAGGCAAGCAAGGAGCTTCCCACAGGCGGTATAATCCCCACTGAGGACGAAACCACAGCTACTGTTGATACTTCAGATTTCAAGGGCGGCGACATCGTAGGTTCCTGGATCTTTGATGAAGAGGGAGTGGCAATGGTCCTCACATTCAACGAGGATATGTCTGTCGGCGAAACTATTGATTTCAGCAGTATGATAAAAATCAACGGCACAAAGGTAGTTTTTGGTGATGGTGATTTCTCACAGGATCTTGATGTTACCTTTGACGGCAAGGTTCTCAAGGCTGCAAAGGACGGCGAGGATTATCTTGCACTCGAGAGAATTTCCGGTGAGACAGACAAGGACAACCTGGACGGTACTTACAAGATAACCGGCGGTATTCTTGAAGCTTTCGCTTCTGAAGGCGGAGATAAGGTTTCTCTCAAGGTCGAAAACGGCAAGACATATATAGTGACCAGTGATTTCGCAAAGTATGAGGTCAACGGCAGCAAGCTCAAGCTGACTAAGGACGGCGACGACGAAAGTGATGATTTAACTTTCAACGTTGACGGTGATACTCTTACTATCGTTGAAGACGGCGAACCTACTATTCTCAAGAGAGACTGATTGAACTGCGGAGGTGCATTAAATGGAGGGCGGAACTGACGGCGGCAGTCCCCGAGAAAGGGGGATGCTGTTATGACAGCTCGGATAATCCTGCAAATACTTCTGATCGTGATAGCTGCGGTATTTACTTATACCGAGACAGCAGTAATTGCGATCAGCGATCCACAGCTTGAAAAAATTGCGGCGGGCGGCGACAAACGCGCCGTCCGCCTTAAAAAGCTGACCGCAAAGCCGGCACGCTTTATGGAGGCTATGAGAACAGCTTCTGTATTTGCTGCGGCTCTCGGTTCGGCATTTCTGTCATATGATTTTGCTAAGCTTGCTTCCGGAGCAGTTGAGGATAAGTTCGGCGGTGTGCCGACAGGCATCGTTAAAGCAGCTGTCATTGCTGTCATGGTGCTGCTGTTTACCGTTGTTCTGCTTACCTTCGGCATTCTTCTTCCAAAGGGAGCGGCTATGAAAGATCCGGAAAAAGCAGCTCTGAGAATGAGTCTGCCTGCTGTAATTATTGCAGCTTTCTTCGCACCGGCAGTGCTTATAGCAAATGCGGTGTCAAACGGCTTGCTCAGGCTCATAGGAGTCGATCCTAAGGATGCTGAGGATACCGTTACAGAAGAAGAGATACTCATGATGTCCGATGCGGGCGCAGAAAAGGGTACTATCGACGAGGACGAGAACCGTATCATCAAGAACGTATTCGCCTTTGACGATATGACTGCCGGACAGGTCTGCACTCACCGTACAGAGGTATCTGTGCTGTGGGAAGCCGACACTACCGAGGTCTGGGAGGAGACTATCCACCGTACCAGACATTCTGTGTTTCCTGTCTGCGGCGAGAGCGTCGATAATGTTACCGGCGTGCTCGATGCGAAGGATTATTTCCGTCTTGATGACAAGAGCCGTGAAAACATTATGAAAAATGCAGTCCGTGAACCGTATTTCGTACATGAGAATATGAAGGCGGACAGGCTCTTTGAACAGATGAAGCAGAGCGGTTCGGATCACTTTGCGGTAGTTGTTGATGAATACGGCGGAATGAGCGGTATTATTACGGTAACCGATCTTGTGGAACAGCTTGTCGGAGAATTCTCCGATGACGAGGACGATGTTCCTCAGCCGCATATCGAGAAGACCGGCGATAATATGTGGCTCATACCCGGTACAGCTACGATCGCAGAAGTGAGCGATGAGCTCGATATATCAATTCCGGCTGATAATTTTGAGACCTTTGGCGGCTACGTCATCGACGAGCTCGGAGATGTTCCGCGTGAGGGGACTCAGATCGCCTTCGAGGCTGACGGTCTGCGTGTAGAAATAGTTGCTATCCGTCACCACAGAATAGAAGCCTGCAGGGTGGAAAAAATAGCTTCTGCGACAGAAGAGCCTGAAGAGAATGATGATTGAACACTGTTATCCGGTGTTGATGGGGTATGCCTCTGGGCAGTAAAAATAAGAAAATCATTTTTTTAGGGGAATTGACATGAGATCAGCAGTATGTATAGTTGATTTATACCTGTATATTTCAAAATACAGGAAAGCTGTCTTTTGTCATAGATCTAATATTGCTTATAAGCGTATAACACAGGATATTTGTGTCCTGTGTGATGCGCTTTTTTATTTATTCTAAGGAGGAAAAGAAATGAAAAATAAGGTGTTGAAAAAAACGATGGCAGCAGCTCTCGCGCTGACTATCGTTGGCGGCGCTCCGGTCGCTTTGGGCGGAAAGAGTATATTCCAGCCGGCTGTTACTACAGCAGCTGCTGATGATGAAGGAAGTGCGGTTTTAAATGAAGAAACAGGTGTGCTTACGCTCAGCGGCAGGATCACAAAAGAACTATTAAATGAGTACAAATTCAAGGCGGAGAAAATAGTATGTGAGCAGGGAACAGTGCTTCCGGCTGATTCTTCTGATTTATTCAGCAACGGTAATATCGGAAAAGTTCTCGAGATCGACCTCAGCAATGCCGATACCTCCGAAGTCACAAATATGGAAAGTATGTTTTACTATCAACGCAATATGACATCATTGAACATCAGCAGTTTTAATACAAGCAATGTCACCAATATGGGCCGAATGTTCGAAAGTTGTGGTTCTCTTACTTCTTTAGATGTAAGCAGCTTTGATACAAGAAACGTTTCAAATATGCAGAGGATGTTTGCTGGATGCAAAAACATTCGCTCGCTGAATCTTCATTCATTTGATACAAGTAATGTTACTAATATGAATCAAATGTTTGCTCAATGCTATCATCTTCGCAGTCTTGATCTGAGTACATTTAACACTGCGAATGTGACAAATATGGGTAGTATGTTTAATCTCTTAAAACGTATGGAAAAGATATATGTTTCAAATGGTTGGTCTACTGATGCTGTTAATTCTAGCAGCGAGATGTTCAAAGGCAGTGAAAAGCTTGTCGGCGGTAATGGTACAAAATGCAATGGAGCTCAGGGGTATAATCATACCTATGCGCATCCGGATGGAGTCGATGACAAGCCGGGATTCTTAACATACGTTTCTCCGGCTGTTCATACAGAAACAGCAGCTGTCAAGGGTGCAAGTATTTCACTCGGCGGTAAAATAGGCGTTAACTTTTACGCAGAGGTGCCTTCAAATGTCAAGAAAGCCGTTCTTGACGGACCTAACGGAAAAGTAGTTTTAAACGCTGCTGCTATTGAAGGCGGAAGACACTATGAAGATGATGAATATAAGGATACTTATAAGCTGACCTATGATATCGATTCCGATCAGGCAGACGAAAAGGTAAGCGTTGCTTTTTACGGTGAAGACGATACAACTCCGATAGAGGTTTATGATTCAAATAATGAAATAGACGCTGACGGTTTTATCGATTATTCTGTAAATGAATATATCGCAGAGATCTCTGAAAAAACTTCAGAAACAAAAGAGCTTAAAGAACTCGTTTCTGCTCTCGATAACTATTGCAAGGCTTCAGAGAATTATTTTGAAAATAAAGATCACGAGATAAAAGGAATAGACGGTATAAATAAAATTGAAGATCTGATATTTATGGCTACCTCTCCTGATGATATCGACGGCAAGATCTCTCTTACACTGTACTCGGGTACTACAATGAGAATCTATTTTGATAAACCGATGGAAAGCTGTAACCATAATATGGTCGATGAATTGACATCCGATGAAGCACACGCAATAAAGGGCGTCAGCAAAAACGGTGAATACTATGAAGTTCCTTCGTTTAATGCTTATGAGTTCCTTTATAATTACAGAATAGTATACCAGGATAAAGAGTCTGAGTCCTACGTTGAAAAAACTATTTCACCCGGTTACTTATATACAAAGCGTGCCTTTGAAAATCCTGATACAGATGAAAAACTCAAAGATGTTCTGAAGGCACTTAATGTCTACGGCAATAAAGCTATCGCTTACTTGGATTCCATAAAAAATATATAAGGAGTAATTACAATGAGAGATAAGTATACAGCTCCCGAAGTGGAGATAATTGAATTCGATAACGAGGATGTTATAACAACAAGTCCGGTCAGAGACCTTGAGCTTCCTACTCAGTGAATAAAGAAAACAGGCGATCCGTAAAGGGTCGCCTGTTGCTTTTTATGAATATTGTGAATTAATTCCGTAGAGCTCTTCGAGTGTCATGTTCTCTCCGGCGTCGTGTACTTTTTTCGCTGTCTCATAGCCTACATAGCGGATATGCCAAGGTTCGTACTTGTAACCGGTGATGCTGTCCTTACCCTTGGGGTAACGGATTATAAAGCCGTATTTGTAGCAGTTGTCGGCAAGCCATATAGCTTCCGGAGTTCCTGCAAATGAATCGTCAATGGTGTTTACGTCAATAGCAAGTCCTGTCTGATGCTCTGAGTGTCCGGGACGGGCAGAGAATGTATCGGCGCTTGACTGGCCGTAGTTTGCTACATAGTTGTTGTATATCTGACTCTGATACTCATAGCTTCGGAAGCCTGAGGCAAAGTAGATGTTGAGTCCTTCTTTCGCGGAATCCTGTGTGAGCTTGTTGAACCATTCGCTGCAGGTGGGATCGAGTCCACCCGGGTTATAGCTGGAAGAAATTGGATAGCTCTTGTTTACGATAAGGACGTTTCCCTCATAGTGCGCTGAGGAGTCATTTATCTTAGAGGGAGCAGGAGCCTCAGCCAAAGGCTGAGGCTCGGGTGTTTCCTGTTTCTTTTCTGTCTCGGCAGGCTTTTTGTCATCCGTGCCGGGTTTATTGCCATCTTCGGTCTTCTTATCGTCAGTTTTCTTGTCGTCGCTGAGGGGAGTGTTGTTTCCCTGCTGCTGAGCATTGTTAGCTGCAGGTGCTCCGGCAACGACTACCTTGATCATTACTTCCTGTGTAGGATTGTTCTTGGCTGAAAGTGTTACGTAGCACTCACCGCCTGATACGCCGACGATGTGGCCGTATGCGTCAACGGTTGCGATCTTTTCATCTGAGGACTTCCATACCTCATCTGCTTCGGATGAACCCTCGGGGTACTGCTGTACGTACGCGATGCCGCTTTCACCTATGTTGATGTAAACGCTGTACTTGTCCAGCTTGAAGCCCTTTTCGGGATCGTTTGAACCGGTTACTATCGTTGTGGTTGTAAGTACGGTCTCCGGTGCAGTTGTCTGCGGAGCAAGCGTTGTTACAGCGCTTGTGGTTGTGGTAGTTCCGTCAGCAGGCTTGGTATCTCCGACCTTGCTGCTGCCCTTGCTGCACGCCTTTGCGATTACTACTACAAAGATAAGCACTATTAATGCGATAACAAAGAGAGCTGTAAGCTGTCTTTTGCGAAGAGTGTCCTTTGAGACTCTTTTTCTCTTACGGGGACGCTGTGGTCCGCTGTTGTAGTTGTTGTAATTTCTGTTGTCCATATCAGTTAGTCCCTTCCTTTTCTTATTATTAGGGAAATAGTCTGTGAGTACAAAAACTCTGATAACATTATAACACAATTACCTAAAGATGTCACGTATTTTTGCAAATATCCGCGGAATTTTATGCGCTTTGCAGTATACGGACGGCTGTTTTTTGTAGCGCTTGCACAAAAAACGCCCGAAAAATGTTCTTCCGGACGTTTTCAGAGTTTATTTGTTGTATCTGGCTATCTCAGCATCGAGAGTGGGTGAAACGCTTTCCTTAAGCTCTGCCCAGGAAGTTATTCCGCCGTTACCGTCGAGGAGAGCGGTTGTGAGGTTCTGCATAACGCCGCGTGTCTCATAGTTGTACATACCGTTTCCACTGACCTTTTCGCCCATGCCGCTTGCGTAATCGAATACGGGGGTGATGTTCTTAGGATCAAGGTATGACCGGAGCGCGTTGTACTGCTCTTCGGTGATGTAGTGCTTGTCTGCGCCGTTTCCGGTTTTGAGCTGAGCAAGAGCTCTTTCCTTGTCGGCGGTGCGTGCCTTTTCGGAAGTAGCGACGTAGCGTTCACACATGATATATCTTGCAACAGCCTTACCCTTTAAAGAGTTTGCTGTGAGCATTTTTGCATTGAAATTGCAGCTGAGGTAGTATTTGTCGGAGTCAGGAGCCTTGGGGAAAGGAACTATCATAAGGTCCATTTCCAGATTCCTTGCATTTGAACCGCCGAGTGCCCAGTCACCCATCGCATAGAAGAGCGTTGACTGATCTGTCGGGAAGCAGTCGCGCCAGCCCTTTGTGTAGAGCTGCTTGCCGGCTACGCTCTCCATGAGCTGACCTGCCTGGTTGAGCTTTTCGTCAGAGAGATTTGAACTGAATACTGTGCCGTCATATTTTACGATGGGAGAGCCTGATGAAATGAGAGCTGCCTGTCCGAACCAGCCGTTGATACCGTATCTTCTTGTACCGTTGGCGTTTTCGACGAACTTGTCCATCATAGAGGTGAATGCGTTCCAGTCCCATTTGCCCTCCTGATAGAGTGTGTAGGGATCCTCGAGGCCTTCGTCCTGTATCATTTTGCGGCTGTATGTTATGAGCAGCGGATCGGATAAGCTGTAAGGCATTACGTAGTGCTGGCCGTTGAATTTGAACTGCTCTGATACGTCCTTGATGTCGTCCCAGAGTCCGGGGACGTTCATGCCCATGTCTTCATAATACTGGTCGAGCGGAGCATAGTAGCCGTTTGCTGCGTTCTCGGGGAAGCAGCCTTCGATGTAGGGGACCATATCCACTTCTTCGCCGGCTTTTATCCTTGCTTCGAGCACGGAGGAGAGCATGGCGTGGTCTGCGTAGATGTATTCAACTTTTCCGCCGTACTGCTGCTGGAAAACTTCAAGAGCAGCGGCTGGCTTTCCGTCTGCTGCTGTGTTGAGGTCGTAGTCTGACAGCCATACGATGTCCATACTGCCTTTGGCTGCGTCAAGCGCCGATGTAGTCGCTTCTGTTGAAACAGCTGTTGTTTCGGGTGCTGATGAGCTGCCGCCTTTTTTGCTGCATGAGGGAACTGCTGCCAGCGCTGTGACTGCGAGCAGTCCTGCTATCATCCTTTTTGTTCTTTTCATATTTTACCCCTTTCAGGAATGCTCCGGAGCTTGTCCGGCGCGTTTGCGTCAACCTACATTATACTACAAAACAGCCGATATTGTCAAGGACGGCAGCTTTTGACGGGGCAGCTGAGAGCTTTTGCGGAGAGTGGGGCAAAAAAACTCGGAAAATCGTGAAAAAATTTCTGAAAACACTTGATTTTTCCGTAAAGAGGTGTTATAATATGTAATGATGATAGTTAAAGCGAAAGACCGGAAACTTCCGGTCTTTCGTTTGTATAGAGGACTATTAGACATAACAGCAAGGAAAGGAGAGAGTCCGTAAAGGACAGACTGCTTATGAAGTTCAAGAAATTCGGCGGCACGGAACAGAAGGTCTATGACCTTATCAGACCTATTACCGACGAGCTCGGCTACTATCTGTGGGATGTGTGCTATGAGAAGGAAGGCGCTCTGTGGTACCTCAGGGTATTCATTGACCAGGACGAGGGTATCTCTATCAACGACTGCGAACGCGCTACCGCTCCTATCAGCAAGCTCCTCGACGAGAAGGACCCCGTCGATCAGAGCTATATCCTCGAAGTCGGCTCCGCAGGTCTGGAGAGAGATCTCGTCAAGGAAGAACATTTTGAGGTGTGTCAGGGAGATAAGGTGAGAATACGCTTTATCAGAGAAACAAACGGCGAAAAAGAGATAACAGCGGTTCTGGCAGGCGCTGATAAGGAGGGCGTTTCCGTTATAGACGAGAGTGGAAACGAGATAAAATTCCCTCTGTCGGACATCGCCTTTGTAAAGCTGTATATGGATTTTGAATAATATTATACTGGAGGAATCAACAGAAATGAGTACAGGTAAAAGATCGTCAAAGGCTGCAAGTGATATGGTTTTCAGCGAGACTGAGTTCTTCAGGGCTCTTGCACTTCTCGGCGAGGAGAACAGCGTCGAGACAGAGATACTGATCGACAAGGTCAAGTCGGCTATGCTCAAGGCAGCAAGAAAGGCTTACCCACACAGCGAGGAGAGAATAAGAGTTGATATCGATCCCGCTGCCAAGAAGTTTGAAATGTTCATCGTTCAGGACATCATCCCTGATGAGCCTATCGATGAGAATGAGATAAACATTGAAGTTGCAAAGACTATCGATCCCACAGCTGTTGTCGGCGGTACTATCCTCAAGAAGATAGATATCTCAAAGCTCGGCAGAATGGCTGCTCTCTCTGCTAAGCAGTCCATCAAGGGCGACCTCAGAGAGATCAACAGAGAGCAGATGCTCAGCAAGTTCGAGCAGAAGGAGCATGAGTGCATCACTGCTACTATCTCTCAGGTTGAACCCGGCAGAGGTACTGTTACAGTAGTTTATGAGGGCACAGAGCTCTACCTCTTCCGCAACGAGCAGATCCCCGGTGAGACTCTTGAAGAGGGCAAGTCCGTTAAGGTTTACATCACAGGCATCATCGGCAAGAACAAGAAGCCTGTTGTAAAGATCTCACGTACACACAAGGACCTCGTTAAGAGACTCTTCGAGCTTGAAGTTCCCGAGATATACGACGGCACTGTTGAAGTGAAGTCCATCTCCCGTGAGGCTGGCTCAAGAACAAAGATCGCTGTATGGTCAAAGGATCCTAACGTTGATGCTGTCGGTGCCTGCATCGGTGCAAAGCGTTCAAGAATCACTGCTGTTGTAAATGAACTCAACGGCGAGAAGATCGACATCATTCCGTGGAGCGAATCCGCTGAGGAATTCATCACAAGAGCTCTCGCTCCTGCTGAGGTACTCAGAACTGTTATCATTTCCGAAGAGGAAAAGACCTGCACAGTTGTAGTTCCCAACAATCAGCTCTCACTTGCTATCGGTAACAGAGGTCAGAACGCTAAGCTCGCTGCTAAGCTGACCGGCTACAAGATCGATATCAAGCCCCAGACTGATCCGCTTACCGGTGAGAAAGCTCCCGAGCTTGATCCTGAGTTCAAGGTTCCGGAGCCTGTTGCTGCTCCTGAGGAGGAACTCCCTGAGGCAGAAGACGTTCTCGCAGAGGAGACTGCTCCCGAGACAGAGAGCGCTGATGTGAACGAGGAGTAATATGAAACCGAAAAAGACACCTATGAGAATGTGCCTCGGCTGCAACGAAATGAAGCCGAAAAAAGACCTTATCCGTGTGGTGAAGTCACCGGAAGGCGAGATAAGTCTTGATTTCACGGGCAAGAAGTCCGGAAGAGGCGCATATATCTGCCGGAGCACAGAATGCTTCGACAAGGCCCGAAAGGGACGCAGGTTCGAGAAGTCGTTTTCGTGCAAGATAGAGGAAAGCGTATATGAGGTGATGGCTGATGAACTCGGAAAAGAAACGGAAAACGGCTGATCTGCTCACGATATGCAATAAGGCAAGAAAAACGGTCAAGGGCTACGACAGTGTGGTGGAAGCCGTGAAGTTCGGCATGGCATACTGCGTTATGACTGCCTGTGACGCTTCACCGAAGACCGTTAAGGAAGCTGCCTTTATCTGCGAGAGGTATGAAGTCCCTCACATCGGGACAGAGCTCACAAAGGACGAACTCGGACATCTGTGCGGCAAGGAGACAGCGATAATTGCTGTTACTGACAAGGGCTTTGCAGACGGATTCATACGGATCTCCGGAAAATAATCACAGCTTAGCTGTGCTGATATATATAACAATATACTACGCAATGGAGGTATTAGAAGCCTATGGCAAAAAAGATAAAATTAAGCGACGCAGCGAAGGATCTCGACATCGCTTCGCAGGAACTCATAGATTATTTCGCTGAGAAGGGCGACAATAAGAAAAAAGCCGGCAGCGGTCTTACAGAAGAGGAAATGGACGAGATACTCGAGCATTACACCAAGCTCAACGAGGTAAAGGATTTCAACGAGTATTTCGCTTCAAAGAACGATCCCAAGCCGGAAAAGAAGAAGGAAGAGCCTAAGAAGAAGGCTGAGTCTGCTGAAAAGAAGACTGCTGAGAAGAAAAAGGCAGATCCTAAGACTGAGGAAAAGCCTGCTGAGAAGAAGCCTGTCAAGAAGGCTGAACCCAAGGCAGAGGCAAAGGCTGAAGCTAAGACAGTGGTAAAGGCTGAACCTAAGACTGAAGCTAAACCGGCGGCAAAGGCTGAGGCAAAGCCCGAGTCAAAGGCTGAGCCTGCTAAGAAGGCTGAAGAGAAGCCTGCTGTCAAGCCGGAAGTCAAGGCTGCTCCCACAGAGACAAAGACTGCTCCCGTAAAGGAGGAGAAGAAGCCCGAGCCTAAGGCTGCTCCTGTAAAGGAAGAGAAGAAGGCAGAGGAAGCTCCCAAGGCTGAGTCTAAGCCGGCACCTAAGGCTGAAGCAAAGCCTGAGGCTAAGGAGCAGAAGAACAACAAGAAGCCTGAGAAGAAAAAGGAACAGGCTAAGGCTCAGGACAGAGGCGAGAGAACAAAGTTCAACGCTTCATTCAGCTCTGAGACAGCACAGACTTCCACACAGCGCAGAACAGTTGATACAAGAGGAAGCTACATCGACCTCGATAAGTACAACGAGCGCTATGACAATATGGCTTCTTCAAACAAGCACAACAATGAGAACTATTCTTCAAAGAAGCAGAAGATAAACCAGAAGTCCGCACAGAGAGCGCGTCAGCAGTACTCCAAAAAGGAGACAGAGGCCGAGAAGCTCAAGAGACTCGAACTCGAGCGTGCAAGAAAGCAGCAGCTCAAGGTCCTCATCCCCGACAGCATTACAGTCGGCGAGCTCGCTTCACGTCTCAAGGCTACTGCAACAGACGTTATCAAGAAGCTCATGGGACTCGGTGTTATGGCTTCTATCAACCAGGAGATCGACTTCGATACAGCTGCTCTCGTTGCTGACGAGATGGGCGCAAAGGTTGAGAAGGAAGTTATCGTTACTATCGAGGAGAGACTTATCGACGACACTGATGACGACGATACAAATCTCCAGCCGCGCTGCCCTGTTGTAGTTGTAATGGGACACGTTGACCATGGTAAGACTTCTATCCTCGACCGTATCAGAAACGCTCACGTTGCCGCAGGCGAAGCTGGCGGTATCACACAGCACATCGGTGCTTATCAGGTAAACATAAACGGTCAGGACATCACTTTCCTCGATACTCCCGGACACGAAGCTTTCACTTCTATGCGTGCAAGAGGTGCTAATATCACTGATATCGCTATCCTCGTTGTTGCCGCTGATGACGGTATCATGCCGCAGACAGTTGAGTCCATCAACCACGCTAAGGCTGCCGGTGTATCTATTATCGTTGCTATAAACAAGATGGATAAGGAAGGCGCTAACCCCGACCGTATCAAGGAAGAACTCACTAAGTATGACCTCGTCTGCGAAGACTGGGGCGGCGATGTTATCTGCGTTCCCGTTTCCGCTAAGACAGGCGACGGTATTGATGAACTCCTCGAGAACGTTCTTCTCGTTGCTGAGGTCAAGGAACTCAAGGCTAACCCTGACAGACTCGCAAAGGGTACTGTCATCGAGGCTCGTCTTGACAAGGGCAGAGGTCCTATCGCTACACTTCTCGTTCAGAATGGTACTCTCAAACAGGGTGATGTACTTATCGCAGGTACTGCTGTCGGAAGAGTCCGCGTAATGACAAACGACAAGGGCAGAACAGTCAAGTCGGCAGGTCCTTCCGTTCCTGTTGAGATCACCGGTCTTGCAGAAGTTCCGAGCGCAGGCGACATCTTCAACGCTGTTGAGGACGAGAGACTCGCACGTGAACTCGTTGAGCAGAGAAAGCATGAGCAGAAGCAGGAGCAGTTCAACGCTTACCGCAAGGTTACTCTCGATAACCTCTTCAGTCAGATCGCTGAGGGTGAGATCAAGGAGCTCCCGATCGTTGTCAAGGCTGACGTTCAGGGTTCTGTCGAGGCTGTAAAGCAGTCACTCGAGAAGCTCTCCAACAACGAGGTTAGAGTAAGAGTTATCCACGGTGCTGTCGGTGCTGTCAAGGAGAGCGACGTAATGCTCGCTAACGCTTCAAATGCTATCATCGTAGGCTTCAACGTAAGACCTGATCCCGTTGCTGCCGAGAGTGCTGCACGCGACGGCGTTGACATCCGTCTCTACCGTATCATCTATGATGCTATCGAAGAGATCTCTACTGCTATGAAGGGTATGCTCGCACCTAAGTTCAGAGATGTTGAGCAGGGCCGTGTTGAGGTACGTCAGGTATACAAGATATCCAATGTCGGAATGGTTGCCGGAAGCTATGTTCTCAACGGTAAGGTAACAAGAGGCTCACAGGTTCGTGTAGTACGTGACGGTATCATCATCGCTGATGACAAGATTTCAGGTCTCAAGCGCTTCAAGGACGATGTAAAGGAAGTTGCTGAGGGATATGAGTGCGGTATCAGCCTTGAGAAGTTCGCTGACGTTAAGGAAGGCGATATCTTCGAGACATATATCGTTGAGGAATACCGCGAGGACTGATCGCAGTTCAGCGTTTATAATAACATAAGGAGGTCAGAAAAATGGATAACAACAGAATGAGTACAGCAGATATGCTCCAGTACTGTGATGAGGCTCTTGCCTGGGAAGATTTCGGACCTATCGACAGATTCTTCTTTCAGTCTGTAAAGAAGATACTTCTCGGTCAGTGCAGTGCGCTGGAAGAACCCGAGGAAGTCATTAATGACCTTTTGGGTATCGAGCGCCCGGTAAGTGACACAGAGCTCGAACCGGACTACGACAAGTATGCTGATATCTACTACGGCGAAGAGGGCGATGACGATATTCCCGATTACAGCTGCAGCAAGGCTGATGAAGCATTCGACTCTGTTATCAAGGACGAGGGATTCTTCGATGAGGAATCTCAGGAGGAGAATGACGGGAATACTGCTGCTGAGACTGCTCCCGAAGCAGCTCCTGCCGTAGTCGCAGACAGCATTGAGGAAGCTATCGCTATGATGAGCGGAAGTTCAGAGAAGACTGCTCCGGCTGAGGAAGACTCAGATAGTGCAGAAACAAAGGCAAAGTCAGCCGAAAAGCATGAGGAGACCGAGGGCGGCGGATTTACGGTTAATCTGTGACCGCTCAGAAAGGATAACGATGCCGAATTTCAAGAACAGCCGTATGGCTGAAGATATAAAGCGTGAGATGACTGCTATCCTCCGTGAACTCAAGGATCCGAGGATAGACAAGATGCTCACTATCGTGAGAACGGACCTTTCAGGCGATATGTCGTCCTGCAAGATATACGTTTCGAGCTTTGAGGGGATGGAGAAAACCAAGGAATCGGTCAAGGGACTGAAAAGCGCTGAAGGCTTTATTCGCCGTGAGCTTTTCCACAGACTTAAAATGCGCAAATCACCTGAGCTTACTTTCGTCGCTGACAACTCTATCGAGAGAAGTGCTGAGATAAGCCGTAAGCTCGGTGAACTCGGCGTAGGAGGGGAGGACTAATATGTTCATCGGTTTAAGTGAAGCGGAGAGCTTCCTCCGCAATTGCCGCGATGCGGTGATAATCACCCACCAGAATCCCGACGGCGACTGTATCGGTGCCGGTTTCGGACTGAAGGACATACTCGAACAGCTTGGCATACGCAGCAGAGTTGTATGCCATGACGAATTCCCGTCGCCGCGCTATGATTTCATTACATCTGTGGGCGCAGGTGATGACTTTGAACCTCAGACCATTATCGCTGTTGACATTGCCGATGTCAAGCTCATGGGCAAGTATGCGGATATTTACGGCGATAAGGTACAGCTCTGCATAGACCACCATATATCTAACAAGAATTACGCTGAAAGAACTCTTCTCAGAAGCAATGCTACTGCTGCCTGCGAGGTTATATACGACCTCGCTGAGTTCATGGGCGTGAAGATAACAAAGCACTGTGCGACCTGTCTCTATACAGGCATTGCAACCGATTCGGGCTGCTTCAAGTACGACTGCACCACTCCCCGTGCTCATGAGATCGCTGCGGATATGATGAGACGCTATGATATAAACTTCGCGCGTATAAACCGCTATATGTTCGATGTCAAGTCTGAGGGCAGGATGCGCCTTGAAAGCAAGGTGGTCGAGCTCATGGAGAGCTACCTCGGCGGCAAGCTCAATATAATCGCTGTCACCAGGGAAGTTGCTGATTCTATGGGGGTTTCTATGGACGAGCTGGAGGGCTTTGCGCCTATGACTATCCAGCTTGAGCAGTCTGAGGTAGGCATATTCATCCGCCAGCGCGAGAACGATTATAAGTGCTCGTTCCGTTCGGCAAACGATGTGAATGTTTCAGAGATATGTCAGTCCCTCGGCGGCGGCGGTCACGCAAAGGCTGCAGGCTGTTCGGTAACAGGCGACCTTGAGGATATCAAGAAGCAGCTCGTTGAGACTGTGGAAAGGGCTCTGAGCCGATGAACGGCATACTTTGTGTAAATAAGCCGCAGGACTTTACCTCGTTCGACGTTGTGGCAAAGCTCCGCGGTATACTCCAGATGAAAAGACTCGGTCACGGCGGAACTCTTGATCCTATGGCTACGGGCGTACTGCCGGTATTTGTCGGCTGCGCTACCAAAGCCTGCGATATTATGCCGGATAACACAAAGAGCTACCGCGCCGGTTTCAGACTTGGCTGCACCTCCGATACCCAGGACGTATGGGGAACTGTCAGCGAACTTTCGGGAAAGGCTGTGGCAGAAAGCGATATACTCGCAGTACTGCCGGAGTTTACCGGAAAGATAATGCAGCTCCCGCCGATGTATTCGGCTGTTCAGGTGAACGGAAAGCGTCTCTATGACCTTGCAAGGCAGGGTATAGAGGTCGAACGCGAAGCGCGTGAGATAGAGGTCAGCGGACTTGTGCTCGAAAGCTACGACAGCGTCAGCCGTGAAGGTGTGCTGTCCATTGAATGCGGCAAGGGTACCTACATCCGCACTATTATCAACGACATCGGTGAAAAGCTCGGCTGCGGCGGAATTATGACCTCGCTCGTGAGGACTTCTTCATGCGGTTTCAGCATAGATGAATGCTTCACCTTTGAGCAGATACAGCAGGCGCGTGATGAGGGAAGGCTCGAAGAACTCATACTTCCTGTGGACAGAGTGTTTGAAGCTCTGCCGGCAATAAGGCTCGGTGAGGCTCAGACTCGTATGTACCGCAGCGGCGTAAAGCTTGATATATCGCGCGTCAGAGACGTTCGTCCGGACGCTGATACTTACCGCGTCTACGGAAATGACGGGGCTTTCATCGGTACCTGCGTTACCGATCGCGAAAACGGCGTTATCCGCGTTGGAAAGAACATGGGGTGAGACTGTGGAACGTAAGGAAACAGCAGTCGCACTCGGACTTTTTGACGGAGTCCATCTCGGACACAGGGCGGTATTGAAAACAGCCTGCACTCAGAGTGAGAACGGTCTTATACCGGCGGTTTTTACTTTTGAGCCGGAAACAGCACTGTACAAGAAGTGTGCGGCTAAGGGATATATCTATGGTCAGGAAATGAAGCGCAGACTCTTCATGGAATGCGGTATGGAACAGTTCTGCTTCCTGCCGTTTGAAGATGTAAGAGGTCTTACCGGCGAGGACTTTGCCGGAGAGATACTTTGCAAACGTATGAATGCAGGCTTTGTATGCTGCGGAAGCGATTTCCGCTTCGGAAAAGGAGCTTCATGCGGTGTGGACGAGCTGAGAAAGTTCGGCGAGCTGTACGGCTTCAGGGTAGATGTCGTCAGCGAAGTGCGCTGCGGTGATACAGTTGTGTCATCAAGCGAGATACGCAGACTGCTCAGCGAGGGAAGCATCGAAAAGGCTAATGAGCTTCTCGGCAGACCATATACGGTCTCGGGAAAGATAGTTGACGGCAATCACATCGGACGCACTATCGACTTCCCGACTATAAATCAGAATTTCAGCAGCGGACAGCTTGTCCCTGCTTACGGTGTCTACTCCGCGGAAACTGTCATTGACGGTGAAAAATTCCGCGCGGTGACCAATATCGGTGTGAAGCCTACTATCAGTGGAGAACGCAGTCCTCTCGCAGAGACACATATACTGGGATTCTCAGGTGATCTCTACGGAAAGGAACTGGATGTTGAGCTGACCGGTTTCATACGTCATGAGAAGAAGTTTTCCTCTCTCGATGAACTGAAAAAACAGATACTCAATGATATTTCTGCTGTAAACATATAAAATTCAGAACATTTTCACTTTGTTTTCACATACCGATATTAATATTATATATGCTGCGCTTGCAGTGTAAATCATAACTTCTAAGAGGAGGAGACCTGATGATAGAAGTTAAAAACTTAGTAAAAAGATACGGCGATAAGAAAGCTGTAAACAATATCAGTTTCAAGGTCGAAAAAGGCGAGATCCTCGGCTTCCTCGGACCTAACGGTGCAGGAAAGTCCACTACTATGAATATGCTCACAGGCTATATCTCGTCCACTTCCGGTCAGATCCTTATAAACGGCACTGATATTCTCGAAGACCCGAAGAAGGCTAAATCAAATATCGGATACCTTCCTGAGATACCGCCGCTCTATGTGGATATGACCGTTGACGGCTATCTTAATTTTGTATATGATCTTAAAAAGTGCAAGCTGCCCAGAAAGGCACACCTCAAGGACGTGTGCGACCTCTGCAAGATAAGCGATGTCAGAAACCGCCTTATCAAGAACCTTTCAAAAGGTTACAAGCAGAGAGTCGGTCTTGCTCAGGCACTTGTAAATAATCCGCCCGTGCTCATTCTTGACGAGCCTACCGTTGGTCTCGATCCTAAGCAGATCATCGAGATCAGAACCCTCATCAAGAAGCTCGGAAAGCGCCATACTGTTATCCTTTCATCGCATATTCTCCCTGAGATCCAGGCAGTCTGCGACAGGATCATCATTATCAACAAGGGCGTTGTTGCTGCCGACGGTACTGCCGACGAGATCGCAAACAGCCTTACAAATGAGCACAAGATGACTCTTCGTATCGAAGGTCCTACACATACTATCTCGGACAAGGCTCTTATCACTGACGCTATCCGCGCTATCAACGGCGTTAAGTACGTCCGTGCTGACATGGAGCGTGAAAAGGGCATCTATGACTTTGACGTCGAGACAGACGGCAAGACAGACGTCCGCCGCGCTATCAATGCTCTCTGCAGCGAAAAAGGCTGGAATATCCTTATGCTCCAGCTTTCTGACCTCACCCTCGAGGATATCTTCATGAAGATAACTACCGGTGAGCAGTATGAAGGTGCTATCAACGCTTCTTCAGAAATGAAGCCCAGGATAAATATTGTCCTGGATAGCGGCGAGACAACAAACTCAGATAATGACAATGCCGGCAGCGAGCTGGATGATAACGGAGGTGTGCAGTAATGGGTGCTATTTACAGGCGCGAAATGGGCGCTTTCTTTACGTCCGGAGTTGCATATGTGTTTTTAGCGGTATTCTATGTATTCTCAGGCTATTACTTCTACAATGATGTAATTCAGTCAGGATTTACTGATGCTTCACCGCTTTTCAAGAATATGTTCAGGATCGTTCTTTTCCTTATCCCTATCCTTACTATGAGACTTCTCAGTGAGGAAAAGAAGAACCGTACAGACCAGGGACTCCTTACTGCTCCTATCGGTCTTTCTGAGATAGTTGTCGGCAAGTATCTTGCTGCTCTTACTATCTATATCATTGCTGAGAGCATCATATTTGTTTATGCTATTATTCTCGGCTACCTCGGCGATGTAGTATGGGCTACTCTCTTAGGTAACTATTTCGCTATGCTCCTTCTCGGTGCTGCTTTCATAGCTGTGGGACTCTTTATCTCTTCCCTTACCGAGAATCAGATGACAGCTGCTGTATTCTCTATGGCTGTTCTCTTTGTCTGCTATCTGTCAAGCTCATTTACTGATAAGATCGAGACAAAGTGGCTGAACGATCTCGTTAAGGAGCTTTCATTCTACGACAGATATATAGAGTTCACTCAGGGTATTTTCAACCTCACAAGCGTGCTCTTCTACATCAGTGCTGCGTTCCTCTTCAACTTCTTCACAGTAAGAGTTCTTGAGAAGAGACGCTGGAGCTGATAATTACAGGAAAGGAAGGTACGGTTAAAGATGAAGAAACCCGAAACTGACGGAAGCGTCACAAATCAGACAGTCGATGAGATCGGCTCCGGAAGTAAATTCAAAAAAGTTAAATACGGCTCTATGTCACTCATAACTATCGCACTCGTTATAGCTCTCGTTATCATATTCAACCTCATGGCTTCTTATATGGTAAAGAGATCACCTCTCAAGATCGACCTCACAGCCGATAAGAGATACGAGCTCACCGATGAGAGCATAGATTTCCTCAAAAACGATCTCGACAAGGATATCGATATCGTTGTTACCTGCAACAAGGACGAATTCGACGCTCTGGCTGATTCTTATGAAGATTATTTCAAGAGCCTCGGTGTAAATATGAAGTTCCCGTATGATGTTATACCTGTTATCCTCGAGAAGTATGAGCTGTATGCAAATCAGGGAAAGGGCAAGATCAATGTAAAGTATGTCGATCTCGACAAGGATCCTTCTGCTGTAAAGAAGTACAGCGATTCTTATGGTCAGGAGATCCAGTCACACAGTATCGTGGTCGCAAACGGTGACAAGGTCAGAGTTATCGACAGAAACAGTGTCGGTTCGATGATCACCCTCGATGCTGCTTCGCAGAACAAGGAAGATATCAACGATGTCAATGTAGTATTCGCAGGCGAGAGCATGATAACTTCTGAGATAATGAATGTTGTTGACGCTCATCCTGTCAATGTTGCTTTTGCTGCAACTATCAACGATGCACCCATTTACTCAACTGCTTATACCAATAACCAGATGTTCGGAAATGCTGTTGCAGGTCTCCGTGATAAGCTCCTTACAAAGAACGGATACTTCTGCACAGATATCGACCTCGCTAAAGACGACCTCGATGTTGAGAAGTATGACATGATCGTTATCCCGATGCCGTCTGTTGACTTTGATAAGGACATAATCGAAAAGCTCAACACTTTCCTGTACAATGACGGAAACTACGGCAAGCAGATGCTCTACTTTGCAGATTCAATGGCTTCAGACCTCAAGAATATCTCTGATTTCCTCGCAGACTGGAGCATTGAGCTCACTGAGGATTACGGCTTACAGGATGATGAAAAATCTATGGGCAGCTATCCGACTATAATCCAGATCGAACAGGCTGATACAGAAGAAGCCGGCGAGAAGATCAGCAACGCACGTTATGCTGTTGCTCCTCTGTCACAGGAAGTTAAGATCCTGACTAAGAACAACGAAGCTATCCCGGCACAGGTATTAAAAACTTATGATTCAGCGTACAATGTAAATATCGTTACCGGTGATAAGGAAAGCGATAAAGGCGTTAAGAATATCGCTGTTGTTTCCAAGAAGGAAAAGCAGATAGGTCATAATGTTGACAACTATAAGATAGTAAACAGCAGCGTTATGGTTTTTGGCAGCGGATATATTGCTGCTGACGCATTCGTTGTTCAGACAAATCTCTATAACAATGCACCTGTTCTCCTCAATGCTATAAACAAGATGACAGGCAAGGAGACAAATACAGTAATCATTCCTGATAAGGAGCTCCAGCGTTCTGTTATAGCTCCGACTGCTACACAGGATAAGAGGATCAAGGCTTTCGTTATCTTTGTTATCCCCGGAATCGTGGCAATTATCGGAATAGTTGTACTGTTAAGGAGAAAGAATCGATGAAAAAGCAGATGTACGGTATTATCGGACTCAGCGCGGCTGTTGTCGTACTCGGCGGCGGTCTTGCAGTGCTGAAGCTTACAGATAAATCCGGAAATGACAGCAGTTCTTCTGTTACAGCGACAGAAAGCGCAGTAGCCCCAGGCGCAGACCTCATCCTCATTGAGGACGGGGACAAAGCTCCGGGCACACATACTCTCGAAGAAGAACACTATCACGGCGTTGTAAAAAGCGTGAAGGTAGTGAACGAATTCGGAACAATGGAGGCTGTTCTTGAAAAAGAGGCTTCTGAGGGCGAAAGCTCAGTCTATACCATCAAAGGCTGTGAAGATCTTCCTTTGGATAATTCTGTCGTTGCTTCCCTCGCAAGCAACGCTGATAACCTCACTTCAACCGCTCTTATCGAGGAAAACTGCTCTGACTTTGATAAGTTCGGACTCGGCAGCTCTGCTATTACAGCGGAGGTAAACTATGCGTCCGGCGTTCAGAGAAAGATCTATATCGGTGATCTGTCACCGGTTTCCAATCAGACTTATGTGCGCGTTGAAGGAAGTGATTCCGTCTATACCGTCGGAAATACCTGGCCTTCATACTGTCAGCGCAAGCCTGAGGATTTTGTCAAGCTGACCATGCTTGATGCACCGCCGCAGGATCAGACTCCCAAGGTTGAGTCACTCAGGATAGAGCGTGATGATATTGATTATGATATCTATATCGAATATGACAGCAGCACAGAAAAGAAGAATTCTGGCGGAAGCTCTTCTACCCACAAGCTTGTTGAGCCGACTTCTGCTCTGCTCACAGTTGAAAAGTCAACTCCCATCACAAACGGTATGTTCGGACTTACTGCTTCCGGCGTAAAGAGCATACATCCCACAGAGGCTGATATGGCTGACGCTGGTCTTGACAAGCCGTTCTGTACTGTTACTATGAAGTGTGAGGGTCAGGATGAGAGAGTTCTTCTCTCGGGAAAGCCTTTCACGGAGGACGGCAAGGAATACTGCTATGTGATGTTCAAGGACGCTAATGTTATATTCAAGGCATCTACCGATAATGCTCAGTGGGCAAAGGTGCTTCCTATCGACATCGCTTCGAGAATGATGTTCTCAGGCTTTGTATGGAACATAAGCGAGCTTGAAGCAACAGCCGGCAGCACAACTGAGAAATTTGAGCTCTCTATGAAGGACTCTTCAAAGGAGACTAACGATGCAACGACTGATGACGTTCTTGTAAAGAGAAACGGAAAAGAATTCGGTGCTGAGCGCTTCCGCCAGTTCTATGCGTTCCTTATCAGTATGAATGCTGAAGATTTCGCTCTTGGCGAGAAGCCGGAAGGCGAACCGACTGCAACTGTTACGATCAATGATTCGCTTAACAAAACAGTGAAGAAATACGAGTTTTACGACTATTCAGTAATGAAGAGCCTTGTAGTTATAGACGGAGAGAGCAAGTTCTTCTGCAGCAAGGCAAACGCTGACGCGCTTGTCGAGAACATAGGCAAGATAACTACCGGACAGAGCTTTACTGAAAAGACTTAAAGGAGGAAAATAATGAACGGAAAGTTTCACACTTATAAGGGTTACCCGCTCGTAAGAAGCGGCAATCAGATGTACTATGGCTATATGTCTGATCCCTACGTAATATGGATACAGATCATCGGTACAAAGGAAGAAAACGGCAAGAATAAGACTTCTAAGGTCAGAGTCGTTCAGATGGATACCAATGAGCCTGATCCGATGAAGGCTTTCGTAAAGAATACAGAGCGTGAGTGCGGTCTCTATGAAGCACTTGATATAGCTAATGTCTGGCTTGAAAAGGCTCTGAGCAACTGATGATTTAGGCTGCCGATACCGGCAGCCTTTTTTTTGTGGATACATCAGAAAAAATAACTGTAACCTTTTGGCTCCCGGCTGCGTACATAAGGGCAGAAAGGGATAAAGGAGGAACACAATGGATGACGAAAAACTTGTCCGTATGCTGAAAAAGAAAAAGGACGAAGCTCTTGAAGCACTCGTTGATAAGTACAGCGCGTATGTGAGTACAGTAGTCAGGAACGTAGTGAGCGGTATGCTTGGCGAAAGTGATGTGGAGGAGATAACCGCAGACGTTTTTATTTCGGTATGGAAGAATACCGACAGACTGTGTGCTGATACCCTGAGAGCTTATCTTGCAGCTATTGCCAGAAACATTTCGGTCGACCGTCTGCGCAGGCTGCATTTCACAGTGCCGATCGATGAGATGGAGATAGATGACAGTTCAGATGTGGAAAACAACACTGACAACAAGCTGATAGCCGAAGAATTCAATTCGGTCATCGGAGAGATGTCTCCGCGGGACAGAGAGCTTCTCCTGAGGTTTTACTTCTACTATCAGAAGATACCGCAGATAGCAGCAGAAATGGACATAAGCGAATCCGCGTGCAAGACAGGCCTTCACCGTGCGCGGAACAGGCTTAAAGAAAAAATGGTAGAAAGAGGTTATGGTTATGAGTAAGAATTTATATGATCTTTTTTCTGAGTATAAGGGCGAGCTTCCTGAAATAGAGGAAAAGAGCTGTGACAGCGAACGCATAAAGCAGCTCGTTCACAAGCAGACTGAAAAGAAGAACATAAAGGTAAACAGAAATCCCAAGATATTCTTTATCAGTGTTGCAGCTGCTCTTGCTGCCGCAACAAGTGTTACAGCAGCAGCGTATACAGGCGGTTTCGGACATTTCAAGGAAGTGCTCCGCAATACTGACGCAAGTGCCGCTGTAAACTCCGAACTTCCGCTCGTTAACGGCGGCGATGAGCTCGGTATGGAGCAGAATATCTCAGTTGATACGATAGCTTTCACTGGCAGCGCAGGTGCTGAGGTGAAAACAGCCGGAATGTATTACGATAACAATACTCTTATGCTGGCGGTTGAGATGAAGTTCGCAGCCGGTACGGTCATCCCTGACAATGCAGTAGTCGTTCCTTACTTCACTAAGAAGTCAGGTGGCAGTGAGACTGAGCTCAAGAATATAAGCGGCTTGTCAAATGCTGCTGAACTCACTAAGGGCAGCGAGGACGGAACATACTATGCAACTTTCTATCTCACTGAAAAAGATCTTGCCGGAAGCACTATCGGTGTATGTATCGAAAATGTCATCACAAGAGATGATCTGACCGATCTCCAAACTCAGATCATCGCAGAGCAGACCAGATGGCATGAGGAATTCGGTGACAACGGGGATACGGCTGCATGGAAGGCTTACTGGAATGAGAATAACTTCGACAAGCGTACAGAGGACTTTATGTCTGAGTATCTTGCAGGCTGTGCTAAGGCAGTTGAGGGAAGCTGGTCCGCTGAGATAGAAGTTCCTGACGATATATCCAGGGAAGTTGAGTTTGAAGCTAACGGCTTCAAGGCAACAGCTGATACGCTCTCACTTACACTTGATGTAAACAGAGACATCCCTGAGGGCGCTGGTTTTGAACCTGTTATAACACTCAAGGACGGTACAGTAATATTCAGTACCGGTACTAATGAGACTGAGTGGCTCAGAAACAACGGCGTATTTACAGATGATAAGCATGAAGGCTTTGCAGGCGGATTCTCGAATATTTACAGCTACAAGAAGCCCCATTCAGTTGATGACATCGCTGAGATCGGCGTATATGTCTTTGACTATGACGGTTCTCAGCTCAATGCAGAGGGATATACAGTTTACAAGGCAAAATAAACGAACTAAGGCTGCCGTTTCCGGCAGCCTTGTTTTTGTGGGGGATAAAAAAGGGACGGTCTTGCCGTCCCTTTAGTTTATTTTTGTTTCATCTGTTCGCTTGCTATACCGGTGAGCTTTTCGGCAGCAGCGTTCAGATCAGCGCAGCTGTCAAGACCGTACTTTTCAGTATAGTCGATACTGCCCATTGCAAATATGTGCTTTCCGGCAATACCGTTGTCGTAGCCTTCTGCACATACCGCAGCGCCCATTGACATATTGTCAAATATGAGCACGTAGTCGTATTCGCTTATACCCTGCATATGCTCTTCGAGGAGCTTGTAGAAATCATCCTCGGGGAAATCAGCCGGAACGCAGTTCTTGCTCTTGTCGGAGCAGATAACGCCGTTCGCGAGTGTATAGCCTTTCTGTTCAACGAGATCGTTGTGTGTGAAGTTGGCTGCCTTGAAGATGTTTTCTGCATAGAGGTTCGGTTCAAATTTATCCGGAGTTTCTTTTGCTTCCGTTGTTGAAGCAGAGGTGGTCTTTGCTGATGAAGAACTGTCTTTTCCGCCGCATGAAGTGAGCGCACAGAAAGCTGCTGCACAGATAAGCGGCAATAAAATGATCTTTTTCATATTCTTTTTCTTATTCAACTGAAATAATGTAGTAGTATACAGGCTGGCCGCCGTTTACAAGCATTACTTCGAGCTTGTCGCCGAACTTGGACTGGATGAACTGCTGGAGCTCTTCTGCATTCTCAGCAGTAACGTCGGCTCCGTGGATGAGCGTTACATAGTTTACATCGCCCTTGGCAAGCTTCTTGACAAGCTTGTAGGTAGCCTTGTTTATATCACGCTCTGTGAATGAGAGCTTGCCGTTATCAAGTGCAAGTATCTCGCCTTCCTTGATCTGATGTCCCTCAAACTCGGAATTGCGCGCTGCAAAGGTGATGAGACCGGTTGATACTCTCTCAAATGCCTTTGTCATGTTGAGACGGTTCTGATTGAGGCTGAGTGACTCGTCAAAGGCAAGCATTGCTGCGATACCCTGCGGGATCGTTCTTGTCTGGAGAACACAGATCTTCCTGTCGGTGAGCTTTACAGCCTGTTCAGCAGCCATGATTATGTTCTTATTGTTGGGGAGAACGAATACTGTTCTTGCCGGTGTCTTGAGTATAGCACGGAGAATATCGTCTGTGGAGGGGTTCATTGTCTGACCGCCTCTTACAACGACATCTACGCCGAGGTCTGTGAACATAGCTTCAAGACCGTGGCCGGCTGCGACTGCAACGAAGCCGAAGTCCTTCTCAGGTTCTGCGGGAGTATAACCCTCCTCAGCAGCCTGAGCTTCCTTGACCTTGTTTTCGTGCTGGATACGCATATTCTCTATCTTCGGACGGGGATCATTGATGAAGTGACCGAATTCAAGAGCTTTCTGTATAGCCTTTCCGGGATTGTCGGTATGAACGTGTACCTTGATTATCTCTTCGTCGTCTACAACGACAACGCAGTCACCGATGGTTTCGAGGTAGGCACGGAGCATGAATGCGTCGGGGCATCCCTCTTCCTTTTCTACCATGAATTCGGTACAGTATGTGTAGTTTATCTCATCGTCGTATTCGCTGACAGCTGTCCTGAATGAGTCTGCGGAAGAATCACTTACAGAAGCGGATGCTGTTTCGGGCTTTGCGATCTCGCCGCCCTTGAATACGTCGAGCATTGCACGGAAGATTATTACGAGTCCCATACCGCCGGCATCAACAACACCTGCTTTTTTGAGCTGGGGGAGCATTTCGGTAGTCTGAGCGAGGACGTTGTCAGCTTCAGCGCAGACTTCCTCCCAGAATACGACTTCGTCGTTTGTATCGGCAGCTATTTCCTTTGCCTTTGCGGCAGCGGCCTTTACAACTGTGAGGATTGTACCTTCAACAGGCTTCATGACAGCCTTGTATGCAGCATCAACACCCAGTGAAAGAGCCTCTGCGAAGTTTTCGCATGAAGCCTCGCTGCAGTTTTTCAGGCCCTTTGAAAATCCTCTGAAAATAAGGGAGAGGATAACACCGGAATTTCCTCTTGCTCCTCTGAGGAATGCAGTAGCTGCTGTTGCTGCGACCTGTGAAGCAGGTGTATTGTCAGGCAGCCTTTTGAGTTCTGCGATGGAATTTCCGATGGTCATAGACATATTAGTTCCGGTATCACCGTCCGGGACAGGGTATACATTGAGCTCGTCAACTTCGCGCTTTTTGTTGCTGATCGTAACAGCGGCGGAGATTATCGCGTCTCTGAGCGTAGAACCGTTTATCACAGTAAAGTCCTCCAATAATATAAGTTATCAGCGGTTAGGCTGATTTCAGGCATTCATATCGTCAACGAAGACATTGACCTTGCGGACATTGAGTCCGGCAGCTTCCTCGACTGTAAAGCTGACTTTGTGGATGATGCTGTTGACTGCGGCGTTGATGTTGGTGCCGTAAGTGACCTTGATGTGAAGGTCGATGACGAGACCGCCGGTCTTGTCCGTGCGGATAGCCACGCCGCGCTGCTTGCTGTAAGCCTTGCCGAAGGTCATAGCTGACATAGCCGATCTGAACGAATTGACGCAGCATACATCTGCAACACCGAAGCAGTTCGTTACAGTATGTCTTACGAGCTGTGTAAGGTAATTCTCTGATACCGAGATCTTACCGATGTGGTTTTCGACTGTTATCATAGCAGCACACTCCTTTTTTATTATGTATTTGCACAGTATAACTGCGCGTACACGACTATTATACCACACCTCTTCTTTATTTACAATAGTTTTTTGAAAAAAACGCACCGCAGGCGTTCTCTGATATAAATAAAGGAAAAACAAAAAAATTTGTGGCACCCCTTGACAAATGCGGGAAGATATGGTACAATGTGTAAAGTGATTTTAGGTTACACCCGAATGAGGTGCGGAAAATGGCTAAAGAACTTAGATATGTCATGCTCCTCGACTGCTACGGTGATCTTCTTACAGAGCATCAGCGCAGAGTTATGGAGCTTTATTACTGCGAGGACCTTTCACTCGCTGAAATAGGCAACCTGCTTGGTATCACCAGACAGGCTGTTATGAGCCTTATAAAGCGTACAGGCAGTATCCTTGTGAATTATGAGGAAAAGCTCTGCTTTGCGGAAAGACTCGAAAAGATACGCGGCTGCATAAGCCGTATAGAAACTGCTACCGGCAGGATAGGCGAGGAACAGCTTCGCCTGAGAATAAGGACAGAAGTAGCCGCTATCAGTAAACTCCTGTGATGTAAGCGGCTTTGTATAAAAGATATAAGGGGTGGTCTTATGGCATTTGAAGGACTTTCCGAAAAACTTAATAACGTCTTTAAGAAGCTCAAGTCGAGAGGTAAACTTTCAGAGGGCGATGTAAGAGAAGCTATGCGTGAGGTCCGCCTCGCTCTTCTCGAAGCTGACGTAAGCTACAAGGTAGTTAAGGATTTCGTTAAGAGCGTTACAGAGAGAGCTGTCGGTGAAGAGGTTCTCGCAAGTCTCACACCTGCACAGCAGGTCATCAAAATTGTAAACGAGGAGCTCTGCTCACTCATGGGCAACAGCAACGCCCACATAAATTTCGCATCAAAGCCCCCTACGGTTATCATGATGTGCGGACTTCAGGGTTCAGGTAAGACCACACATTCAGCAAAGCTCGCAAAGCTGCTGAAGAAGGAAGGTCACCGTCCTCTGCTCGCTGCCTGTGATATTTACCGTCCTGCTGCTATCAATCAGCTTCAGGTCGTTGGTCAGAAGGCTGACGTAAAGGTCTTTGAAATGGGACAGACAGATCCTGTTGTGATCGCTAAGAAGGCTCTTGCCTACGCTAAGGACTACGGCCACGACATACTTATTATAGATACAGCTGGACGTCTCCACATCGACGAGACTCTCATGCAGGAGCTCGTTAACATCAAGGAGGAGACTCAGCCTGACGAGATCATGCTCGTTGTTGACGCTATGACTGGTCAGGACGCGGTAAACGTTGCCAAGGCATTCGATGATGCTATCGGTATCACAAGCGTTCTCATGTCAAAGCTCGACTCCGATACAAGAGGCGGTGCTGCACTGTCCGTACTTGCTGTAACAGGTAAGCCTATCAAGTTCGTTGGTATGGGCGAAAAACTCGACGATTTCGAGCAGTTCCACCCAGAGCGTATGGCTTCAAGAATCCTCGGAATGGGCGACGTTCTTACCCTTATTGAGAAGGCTGAGAGCGTTATGAGCCAGAAAGAGGCTGAAAGACTCACCAAGAAGTTCAAGGAGAATAAGTTCGATATGGACGATCTCCTCGATCAGATGAAGCAGATCAAGAAGCTCGGCTCTATGAAGTCGATAATCGGTATGCTTCCCGGCGTCGGCGACAAGATCAAGGACGCTGATATAGATGAAAGTCAGCTCGGCAGAGTTGAGGCTATCATTACCTCAATGACCAAGGCTGAGCGTGAGAAGCCTTCAATTATCAATCCGTCACGCAAGAAGCGTATCGCTAACGGCTCGGGTACAAGAGTTGAGGACGTTAACCGTCTGCTCAAGCAGTTTGATCAGATGCAGACCATGATGAAGAAGTTTACCGGTAAAAACGGTAAGATGTCTCTCAGAAAGGCAAGAAAGAACCTCGCCGGTATGAACTTTGACAAGATGACCGGTAAGGGTGGAGGAAATCTCCCGATATGACCGGGTTCGGCTTCGAGCCTGCCGCACTGATGAGGCGTACAAGGAAATACCATTTCAGAACACATACCGCGAAAATGCTGTTTGTCATATGTCTTGCAGTAGCGGTGATAGTACTGATATTATCTCACAGACGCCAATCACAGGGCAGAGAACTCAGCAAACCGGTCAAAATCGCAATACTCGCAGCGTTCATGGCGATGAACGTGGGAGTCGTCATTATTGACGGAATGCTCGCTGAATAGCTTTCAATGCGGTCTCCCGCCGCTTGAATATACAACACTTATTTACGGAGGTGAATACAAATGGCAGTAAAGATCAGACTCAGAAGAATGGGCGCTAAGAAGGCTCCTTTCTATCGTGTAGTTGTTGCTGATTCCAGATACCCCAGAGACGGAAGATTCGTTGAGGAGATCGGTTATTACGATCCCACTAAGGAGCCTTCTGTTGTAAAGATCGACGCTGATAAGGCTAAGGACTGGATGGCAAAGGGCGCACAGCCTACTGACACTGTTAAGGAGCTCCTCAAGAAGCAGGGAGTTCTTTGATTCACAGCTTTTACGGAAGAGGAGGGGCATTAAAGCACCCTGCCTCTGCTCCGAGCTGTTTGGAGGTTTAAAATGAAAGATTTACTTTATGCTATTGCCGCTGGTCTTGTAGAAGATAAGACAGCGATTAAAATAACAGAGGATGAGCCTGATGAGGAAGGCGTTATCGTTTTCCACCTCACAGTAGCTCCTGACGATATGGGCAGAGTTATCGGTAAGCAGGGAAGGATCGCTAAGGCGCTCCGTACTATCATGCGTGCCGGTGCTGCAAAGAAAGACCTTAAGGTCTCTGTTACTATCGAATAATGACCGACTCCCGTTGATCTCAATGGGAGTTGATTTTTTAATATATCCTGAGAGGAGGAGTGTTATGGCGGCTGATCTGTTCAGCGAGATAGAATACCTTAAAGGCGTGGGAAAGGCCCGCGGTGAGAAGTACCGCAAGCTTGGCATAAATTCGCCTTATGAGCTGATATATCATGTCCCGAGAGCATATCTGGATTTCCGCGCTTATGTGCCGGTACAGCAGGCTGCCATAGGGGAATACAATGTTCTGAAGCTGACTGTGTTCCGCAAAATGCCTCCTCAGCGCATACGCGGCGGACTTGTCATCTGCAAGGCTGCTGCAACTGACGGAATGGATGACATACTCATTGTGATATACAACAACGTGTACGGCTTTCAGGCTCTCAAGGAGAACTGTACCTATTATATGTACGGAAAGGTCAGCGGTAACTTCCTCCGCAAAGAGATAAGTGCTCCTGTGTATATAAGCGCGGATGAAAGAGTCCTTATCCAGCCGGTCTACCACCTTACGCAGGGACTCTCCGTGAACATGGTGAGAACGAATATGCGTCAGGCTATCAGTCTGATGAAGGAGCGCCCGTTTGAGACGCTGTCGGCTGATATTATGCGCAAGTATGACCTTTGTCCGCTTCCGTGGGCACTGGAGAACATACACTTTCCGGAGAGTGACGCTGCCGCTGAGACGGCAAGGCGCAGACTCGCCTTCGATGAACTGCTCAAATTACAGCTCGGTATGGCTATGCTGAAGACTCGCAGCCGCAAGAGAACTGCCTATAAAATGGACGGCACTATCAGTGTGGCTGAGTATACTGAGAGCCTGCCCTTTGAACTCACGGGCGACCAGTCAAAGGCTGTAAGAGAGATAATAGCTGACCTCTGCAAAGATGTTCCGATGAATCGTCTCCTGCAAGGCGATGTTGGCAGCGGTAAGACTGCTGTTGCGGCGGCGGCTTGCTATTTTGCAGCGAAGAACGGCTTGCAGTCGGCTCTTATGGCTCCTACGGAAATACTCGCTAACCAGCATTTTCAGACGCTGTCAGGCTTCCTTGAACCGCTTGGCGTGAAGGTCTGTCTGCTGACGGGTTCTATGACCGCGAAGAAAAAAGCGACCGTCCGTGAGCAGATAGCCGCCGGAGAGATAGACGTCATCGTCGGCACTCACGCGATAATACAGAAAGATGTTGAGTACAAGGCTCTCGGACTGGTAATAACCGACGAGCAGCACCGTTTCGGTGTGGCGCAGAGAGCGGCTCTTGCTGAAAAAGGCGACTCACCGCACAAACTCGTAATGTCGGCTACGCCGATACCGAGAACCCTTGCACTGATCATATACGGTGATCTTGATATATCGGCGATAACACAGCTCCCGAAAGGCAGAAAGCCGGTCGAGACTTATGCTGTCACAGGAAAGCTCCGCAGCCGTGCATTCGGCTTTGTGCGTCAGAGGCTTGACGAGGGCAGGCAGGCTTATGTCGTATGTCCGATGATAGAGGATAGCGAAAGCGATCTGTTTGCTGTAAAGTCGTATGCTGAGAATGCGGCAAACGGTGTGCTGAAAGGCTACACTACTGCTTTGCTTCACGGTAAGATGAGTGCGGCAGAAAAAGACAGGACTATGAAGAAGTTTCACGCAGGAGATATACAGGTGCTGATATGCACTACTGTTGTTGAGGTTGGTGTAGATGTTCCCAATGCGGCTGTAATGGTCATAGAGAATGCTGAGAGGTTCGGACTTTCACAGCTTCACCAGCTGCGCGGAAGAGTCGGCAGAGGACAGTTCAGCAGTACCTGTATACTCATTACTGACAACACCTCGGAAGAGTGCGTGAAACGTATGAAGATAATGTCGTCAACGACTGACGGCTTTAAAATATCTGAGGAGGATCTGAAAATGCGCGGCCCCGGAGACTTCTTCGGAAACGCACAGCACGGACTTCCGCCGCTGAAAATCGCAGACATAGCCTGCAATATGGAGCTTATGAACCAGGCTCAGAGTTGTGCAAAAGAGATACTTGCCGCTGATCCTGCGCTGAATGCTCCGCAGAACCGTACTCTTAAAATGGACACGCTGAGACTTTTCAATCACGAAATAGTTGGCTGAAAGCTATGCTATACATAATATAGGAGGATTATACAATGAAAAAACAGATATGTCTTATCGCCAGCCTTGCGCTTTTACTTACAGGCTGTGCAGACAACAGCAGTTCCGGCAGCTCAGATAAGGCGGCTTCATCAACGGCTGCAGCTGAGAGTGCTTCCGGAAATACAGAGGAGAATGATCCTGCGATCGATCCCGAAGTCCGGTACAACAGCCACATCGTTTACAGCATGGGGAAGAATTCCGACAAAAATAAACTGGACGAAGCCGCAGAAGTGATAGGGGAACGCATTAACATATGCGTTGGAGGAAAGCAGGACGTCAGAAAGAATTATGATGAGAATAAGTTTACGATATATTTCGATTCTGATAAGAATTTGTCTGATTTCCTTGCGGAACAATCTGCGAAACCAAATAAGGTGGTGTTCAGAAAGGGAAGCGCTGATACAGATGAGGTCGTGCTTGACGGCGATGATATAGACTCAGTCTGTGATGTATACGACGGCGCTTCTGAGAACTTTGCTGTAAATATAACCCTGTCCGAAAAAGGCGGCAGAGTGTTTTCTGAGGTGACAAGTGAACTTGCAGGCACATCGACTCCTGTTTCTATTTGGATAGATGATGAATGTGTATCCTCTCCGACGGTGAATGCACCTGTTGCGGACGGCGTGCTCATCATCACCGGTAACTTTGATGCGCAGAGCACGCGGGAGCTTGCAAACAGAATGAATTTTCCATATCTTCCCTATGATGTTGTCGTAGAGGAGTCCGCTCACGTATCAAAATAAAAAAATCGGCGCTTTCAAAGCACGCAGAATAGCCTTTCTCAAACTTTTTTGAAAAAATCCGAAATTTTTTTCAAAAAATGCTTGACAAATCTCAAAAAGCGTGCTATAATTATTATCGTCGTCAGGGCACAAGAGGTTCTGATGAAAGCGCTGTGGGGGTTTAGCTCAGCTGGGAGAGCATCTGCCTTACAAGCAGAGGGTCACAGGTTCGAGCCCTGTAGTCCCCACCACACGGCCTCGTAGTTCAGTTGGTTAGAACGCCTGCCTGTCACGCAGGAGGTCGACAGTTCGAGTCTGTTCGGGGTCGCCACCCAATGCTTCTGTAGCTCAGTCGGTAGAGCAGGGGACTGAAAATCCCCGTGTCGTTGGTTCGATTCCGACCGGAAGCACCATATAGAACGTGAAAACGTTCTATATAAAATGCGGATTTAGCTCATCTGGTAGAGCGCCACCTTGCCAAGGTGGAGGTAGCGAGTTCGAGCCTCGTAATCCGCTCCATAGTATCGGGGTAATAACCTCGGTATGATACAATCCCGAAGCATAAGTTTCGGGATTTTTTTGTATATTCTAAAAGAAAAATGAGCGGTTTTTAATGTTTGTTTAAAGCTAAACATAATCTATAAATGTACAAATGAAAATGAGGCGGAATAATGGAAAATGGAATGAGATATGCCGTGCTTATCGACGCGGATAATGTTGCGGCTAAGTATACAAAGAATATCCTCGATGAGCTCTCCAATTACGGCGTTGTTACATACAAGAGAGTTTACGGTGACTGGACACGCCCTAACCTTGCCGGCTGGAAGAATATGGCGCTCGATAATGCTATTACTCCGGTGCAGCAGTACAGCTATACTTCCGGCAAGAATGCAACTGACTCCGCAATGATAATTGACGCTATGGATATCCTATATTCACACAACGTGGACGGCTTTTGTATCGTTTCGAGTGACAGCGACTTCACTCGTCTTGCGATACGTCTCAGGGAGTCCGGTATGCACGTTATCGGCATGGGGGAGAAGAAAACCCCAAAGCCTTTCAGTACGGCTTGTAATGCGTTCAAGTATCTCGAGGTACTTGCGGAAGAGGAAACTCCTGAGGGAGCTGTTCCTGACAAGGTTGCCATGAAGACTCTTGAATCCGCTATAATCCGCATAATAACAGAAAATGCAAATCTCCAGGAAGAGATAAACATAGGTGAGCTCGGAAGCCGTCTCCAGGGACGTTATCCTGACTTTGATGTGAGAAACTACGGCTATTCTAAGTTTTCACAGTTTCTGAAGGATTTCGACTGCCTCAGTTTCAGACAGGTAGGCAGTAGCATTCTCGTTTCTCAGAAGTCTGTAAAGGCTGACCTTGCGAAGGTCGAGAATGTTCTCGAAGCGATAGTCCGCAGCAACGGAACAAAGGGTTACAATCTCGGTGAGCTGAAAAAACAGCTCTGCACAAAGATACCGGAATTCGATGTAAAGACCTACGGCTATTCCAAATTCAGCCGTTTTGTTGAGAATCTGCACGATTTCAAGATCAGGAACAATACGGTCATGATAGTGGAGGAATGACGACAGGCTAAGACGGAGGTGAGCGGTTTGGCAAAAAGGTTTACTATTGTAGTGTTCGTGACGATATGCGCGATGTTTCTGATCGTTGGCGTGAAATTCGTTCGTGAGGTCGGACTGCTCCACAAATACCCCGAGGCGGAGTATTTTTCTGAAGAGGAAGAGTTTAAAAGGCCTGCGTATTCACAGCTTAGTAATAAAGAAAAGGCAGTCTATCACGCTTTATGGGCAGGGATAAAAGAGCGTCAGGAGAACATACAGCTGCCGCATGAGATAGACGGTGATACATACTCCAAGCTATATTGCCTTGTCGAAAAGCAGGAAAGTGATTTCTTCTACGTTGATTCTACTTACTATACGGCACGAAAACTGAGGGAAGCGCATATAGCTTACCGTGAAGATGTCGAAAAAATTCCAGAAATGACCGAAAAGTTTGCGGCAGCAAAATCGGCGGTCGTCATCCGTGCCAATGGCGCGACTGATGACTATAATAAAGTGATGAGAATTCATGACAGCATTGTGAACAGGTGCAAATATGTCATCGGTGAAGATAAAAAGTATACCTCAACGGCTTACGGCTGCCTTGTTGAAGGAGAAGCGAATTGTGAGGGCTACGCAAAGGCTTTCAATCTAATTGCGACTGAATGTGGACTCCGTTCTGTTCTTGTGACCGGAACGACTGATACAGGTGAGAACCATGCGTGGAATCAGGTGATGATTGGAGACACATGGTATAACATAGATATAACCTGGGACGACTCTGACGTTGCTGGCGATACACGCAGGGAGTATTTCCTCTGCAACGATGAAAACTTCGGCAAGACGCATACGGCGGACGAGGAGTATTTCAGAAGTTTCAAGTGCGACGGAGCGAGCAATGCTTACTATAAGAAAAATGACATGATGGCGAACTCTGTTGAGAAAGCTGTAAATATAGTTATGAAAGCTGCGGCTGAAAATTCGGAGACGATAGATATAAAATTCACGGATATAAGTGTCTATAAGGCTTTCAAGGAAGAGTATATTGACAACAGCTGCATATTCGATGTACTGCTCGAATCGGGCGGAGACTATGGAGATTTGATGAATTTGTCAGTGCGCGAGAATGAAAAAGAATTATGTATTACCTTACATATGTACAAATAGAACAAAAAAGCGCAAAATCCCCAAAGATTCTTTTAGTTGACAAAGGTAGATAATGATGATATAATAATAAAGCTGTCGGACGAGAGGAAGAGCGGTAAGACTGGTGATACAGCACGGGGAGCCTTG
>JAEEGL016605723.1_pt1 | contig 73538 bp, 58 predicted proteins | sample 9134231 | NCBI WGS metagenome assembly JAEEGL01 (sample SAMN16246548, study PRJNA631951) | gut metagenome | biome: gut microbiome; feature: rumen; material: fiber-attached | host: Bos | place: Iran: Karaj | collected 2018-10 | reverse complement strand
CGGGAAAACAATATTATTCCGGTTATTCTTAAAGGCTATACTTTAGCGGCTTTGTATCCAAGTATTTTTCAGAGATTTAGCAGCGATCTAGATATAAAATTAGAGCCTGAGGATAAACTCAAGGTGAGAAAAATTCTCACTGAAGATTTAGGATTTACCTGGAACGAGGCTGACAGTAAGGAGAATGTGGATCTCTATTACAATGCTAATCTTTTGATAGAAGCGCACTTTACACTCTGGGAGGATTATGAGGGTGAAAATATTGGGATTCTAAGAGACGAAAAACTGGATGATCCTGGGACTCTGATTGATGTGGAAGTGGCAGAAGGGCTTAGTGTCAGAACCTTGGGAATTACTGAACACCTGATTCTTCAGATGTTTCACATAGTTAAGCATTATATTCTTGAGGGAATTGAGAGCAGATATTTTTGCGATATTGCCTTTTACATAAACAAGTATCAGGACGAGATAGATTACGACAGATTCTGGAATGTTTTTGAGAAGATGCATTTTGATGAATTTTGTGTTATATATTTTACCGAATGCATAAGGCATTTCAAAATGACATCAAAGGCACTTGCGGGAAGAGCTGAAAAGCTTCCTGAGGATGAGCAGGCGTTTCTTAACGATATTATATTTCTTGGAAAAAGGGATATAAATGACATGGCTGATTACAGCCTTTTGGGGATTTTGTCACCATACGTTAATGGTGGTAAAGAAACGGCTGAGAGTAAGAATGGCAGAGCTTTGCAGGCACTTTTTCCATCTGTTCAGAATATTGATAAGAAGTACTCCTACTGCAAAAAATATCCGGTACTTCTTCCTGTAGCATGGGTGCATAGAGCATGCAGAACTATTTTCTTTAAACTTACAAAGGGTGAAAAAGTTTATGGGGCTGGTAAGAAACTAAAGGAATCCGAATATAGGATTCAAATGATGAAAAATGTAGGAATTAAATAATCCAAAGATGAAGTTAGTATCAATTATAGTACCGGCTTACAATTCAATAAACGTTATAGACAGATGTATCACGTCTCTTCTGAAACAGAGCTATAAGGACATAGAAATCATAATTGTTGATGATGAATCTACTGATGAAACAGGCAGTTTATGTGTGGATTATGAGCGCAATTATGATAATGTCAAATATTACCCTATAATGCATGGCGGCGTATCTGCGGTGAGGAACGTGGGACTGGAGCATGCAACTGGTGATTATGTAATGTTTGCGGATGCAGATGATTATGTTAGTCCGGAATTTGTATACAAGATGGTTTCTGCATTGGAAACTGATGATGAATGCGATATGGCTGTGTGTAGTTATGAAAGAGTGGTTTATGGTGGATTATATCCTATACGAAGCCTGCAGAAACCGGGAATGATTAGCAGAGATGAATATTTGATAGATACACTTAGGGATCCGGGACATCACTATTTCGGAGTCCTTTGGAATAAAATATTTAAGAATAGCATTATTAAGAGTAAGGGGCTACGGTTTAAAACGGATATTACACTTGGCGAGGATTTTGTTTTTTCACTTAATTATTTAAAGAGTGCAGGCAAGGTTAACGTAATAAATGACAGATTGTATTATTATTGTTACCAACAACAGGATACTTTGTCGAGAGTACATGCAAAAAATATTGCGGACTGCGAAGCTGAGATGAATAATCGCAATAAGATATTTGTGAATTATCTTGATTCGATGGAGTCTGCAGGTCTTTATGAAAAGACGAAGAAGAGAATATATCACTATTGGATAGTCTTTTTTATTAGGCAATTATATTCATTAAAGCACGAGTATAAATGGTCTGAAGCTGACAAGATTAACTGGAAGAAGGAAATGCGTGCAAATGCAAATATTACAAAGACACTCAAAATCTATAAGAAACACGAGGTACAAACAGACTATGCAATATTTGCATGTAAGCAGGCAGTAAAATATCTAATAAAAAAGGCGTGCAGGAAAATTACACTTAGGCCTGAGAAATAGGAAGCGTTATGGTAAAGGTTGTACCATGATGGCTTCCTGTTTTTGATTTGCATTCAATGGAACCGCCAGAGAGTTCTATAATCATTTTGCAGATGGAAAGACCAAGTCCCGCCCCTTGCATACTTCCGGGATTCCTGGAACTGTCTGACATAAAAGTCCTTTCAAATACTCTGGGGACATCTGCTTCTTCAATTCCCTCGCCATTATCACTGACAGTAATAGAAACATGCTTTTCGTCAACGGATAGCTTCGCACCGAGTGTTATTCGTCCGTTTCCGAAGGTGTGGCGCCATGCATTTTCAAACAGATTATCAAGTGCCCGGTTCATATAATTTGTATCGATTTCAATATTCCAGGCGAAATCCATTGGAACATCGAGAATAAGCTGCATGTGCTCATATCTGGGATTAAGCTCAGTCATAAAGAAAAAGTCTTCAAGGTAGTTGCCACAGGGGACAATGGTTGGTTTTAACAGATTATCACTGGTACTTAGCTTTGTAAGGACAAAGATTTCGTTGATCATGTATTCCAATGACAGAGCCTTGGTTCTTATAAGTGTATAAAGCTCGGAACGCTTTTTTTCATCAATCGTTGGAGAACTCTGCAGATATTCAATAGCACTTCTTATTGCTGAAATAGGAGATCTCAGATCGTGTGATATGTTTGAGAAGAATTCGTTCTGCTCGGTTATGAGACTACTAAGCTTATTGTTGGACTCATATAGCGCTTTGGACAGATCCTCGACGGATAAAAATGGCTCGTTGTATTTTTGCTTTTTGCTGTTAGGCATATTATTACTCCGATTCAAATTATTCAGTATAAAAGCCTTCCCCCTTGGGGGCGCTCAAGTCCGGGGGACGTTGGTTTAGCGCGGACCGTAGCGGAGCGAAGACAGGTGGCACGAAGTGCCGGATGAGGGGCTACTTAGGAATAACAAATTTATATCCCTTCCCATACGAAGTTTCCAAACAATTCTCAAGACCATTATAGCCTTCCAGTTTTTTTCTCAACCTACTGGCCATAACCATGATTGAGCGTCGGTCACTTTCATGATAAACTCCCCATACTTTCATTCCTATTTGTTCAAAACTAATGACTTCTCCAGGAGAGGATACAAGCATGAAAAGCAGCTCATATTCACGGTTTGAAAGGGCTATTTCTGTGTCATCGTTATAAAAAACCTTGTGCTCAAGTAACTTGATTTGAAGTGGTGGATATGATATGGTATTTGCTGTTTTAGTATGAGTTTTTTTTCTTATCTGGAGTTTTATTCTGGCGGCAAGCTCTTTAAGACTATAGGGCTTTACCATATAATCATCAGCTCCTGATAATAAGCCGTTAACGCGGTCATCCTCAGAACGACGTCCAGAGAGTAGGATTATTGGTGCGGATGTCAGTTTTTTTATTATGGGAACAGCGGATAGTCCATCAGTTCCCGGCATCATGATATCCAGAAGAATACAATCCGGACTATGTGAGGATAGAGCAGCGATTGCATCGTCAGCGGTGTAGTAGATATCGACTTTGTAGCCTTCACCGGTCAGATAGTCGCTGTTTATTTTTATAACATCTTTGTCATCATCAATGAGCATTATGCTGTTCATGAAATACTCCTTAGGTTTAGCATTCGGCAAGATATGGATTCCATACTAATAATTGATTATAACGCGAATTGTGTTATTTGTAGATACCTGCATATAGGGAAAAGGGGAAAGTATGAAATTAAGAAAATACATAAAAAAGTACAAGGAAGATAAGGCTGTAGGAAAAGATTATTTTAAATGGCTTTTATATTATACAAAGCCTTATATGTGGAAAATTGGCTTACTTATGGCTTTAAGCGTGGGAATGACCTATGTTTCCATTGAATATGCTGTTGCATCACAGAAGCTTATCGATATGGCTGGCGGAGGACATATAACAGCCAAGGCAATTGCTGTATTTATCGGACTTATGGTTGTCATGGAGGTTGTGAATGTGGCCATGGATCTTGCCACAGGAATGATGAATGAGAAATATACCTTTGGAATCAGAAAACAGGTGTATGATAAGCTGCTTCTTTCAGAGTGGCTTGGAACTCAGAAATTCCACACAGGAGATATGATGACCAGGATGACCAGTGATGCTGGAAATGTGGCAAATGGTATGGTCAATGTGGTTCCGAATATAATTGTACTGATAATACAGCTTATAGCAGTGTTCTTCACGTTATTTTTTAATTCAAAGCTTTTGGCTGTAACAGCACTTTTTCTTACTCCGATTGGCATACTTGGCGCTTTCATTATAGGCAGAAAGCTAAAGAGACTCCAGATTAAGGTTCAGGAATCTGAGACTGCCTACAGATCCTTCATACAGGAGAGCTTGGCAAATATTCTTGTTGTTAAAGCATTTTCAAATGAGGAGCGCTTTTCTGATAAGCTTGCAGAGCTGCGTGAAAACCGTTTTTATTGGGTGTGGAAAAAGAATCTTTTAGGTACGGGTTCCAATTTTGTGTTAAACGGAACCTTCCAGCTGGGATATGTATTTGCCTTTGTTTATGCGGCAGGTCAGATTGCAAGAGGTGAGATTACCTTTGGTACTATGACGCTTTTTCTCACCCTTTTTGGAAGAGTGCAGGCACCTATTGCAGCCCTTGCAGGTCAATTACCGGGAGTTGTTTCTATTTTTTCTGCAGCAAGCCGAATCATGGATATTCAGGAGATTGCACTTGAAAATAGGCTGGATTCAGTAGAGATGGATGGTGCAGTAGGCATTGATGTATCGGATGTAACCTTTGCTTATGACAAGGATGATATTCTTAAGGATGTATCCTTTGGAATTAATCCCGGAGAATTTGTTGCCATAATTGGTAAGTCAGGTATAGGAAAAACTACGCTTATACGTATACTTATGAACTTTATTACAGCAGGAACAGGAACAATTCGCTATTATGACAAAAAGGGACATGAGGCATATACAAGTGCTGCAGTCCGAGAGTTTGTGTCCTATGTTCCACAGGGTAATACTTTGTTTTCCGGTACTATCCGTGACAATGTCCTCATGGGTAAGCTTGATGCTACTGAGGAAGAGATGTGGGAAGCACTTGATATGGCAGTATGCCGTGAGTTTTTAAATAAGCTTCCTGATGGAATAGATACTGTTATAGGTGAAAAAGGTGTTGGTATCTCTGAAGGACAGGCTCAGAGAATTGCGCTTGCAAGAGCACTTATCAGAAAGAGTCCGTTTATTATTCTTGATGAAGCAACATCAGCCCTGGATGAGCAGACTGAGTTTGAACTCTTAAAGCGGCTTGGCGGACTTACGCCTCGTCCGACCTGTCTGCTCATAACTCATAGAACCAGTGTGCTTAAGTACTGTTCAAGAGAACTCATAATTGAAGATGGTCAGGTTAGAGTGCAGGATTTGTAAACTCATAAAGCCTTCTCCTGGGGGAGAAGGTGGCACGTAGTGCCGGATGAGGGGAAAAGGAGAGAAAAATTGCAGATAACTAAGTACAAAATTGCAGACTTTGTCATTGAGGTTCGAGGCGATAGTATATATATGTGCGATCGCTTCGACTCTTTTTTGTGTGATAATTCTGAAAAAACAGATATGACTATTAATATAGTAGAAAAACGACCATTATTTCCTGAATATTTATGGAATAAAGGGACTCAGATGGGAATTTTTCATACTTATTATAAAGAAGATTCTATTGTGCAGTTTTTTCCGCATCAAAAGCACATGGGAGTAAGATTGATAGAAATTAAGGAGAATTTCCATAATATTACATATTATTTGTGCGATAAGTTGGAGGGGGGCTTTGTAAAAGGCAATATAAAGCAGTTTGGAAAAGAAAAATACATTGACCACATGCAGGGAGTAATCTTTAATCTGCTTCAGGAATCCTTTTTCAACATGATATTGTTTGAAAATGCCATGTCAATTCATTCTGCCAGCGTTATTTATGAAAATAAGGCTGTTGTATTTTCTGCCTCTTCAGGTACAGGGAAAAGCACACAGGCTAATCTCTGGACAAAGGTTTTTGGGTGTGAAGTATTGGATGGGGATGTGACGGTATGTCGCGAAATAGATGGACGTCTTTACGTATATGGTCTTCCCTGGTGTGGCAGCTCTGAGCAGTTCATAAATATGCGGGTAGAGCTCGGGGCATTAGTCTTCCTGAAACAGGCTTCGGACAATACTCCCAGGGTTCCGTCCATAAAGGAAAAAGTCGGTTTTATATATGCATCAACCTTCAGCGAAACCTGGAATGATGACATGGCACAGAGAAGAGCGAAAATTACCGAAAATATTATCCAAAAGGCTAAAGTGTTTGAATATTCCTGTAATATGGATGAAAGTGCAGTAAATATTTTGGAGAAATTTTTAAGAAATTCTGAATGTTTTTGAGAGTATTGAATTTAAAGGTATGATTTGATATATTATTTCACGTTAGTTTATAAATATTTAATAAATATTTTCAAAATGAATGAAGAGGAGTTTGGATTATGAAAAAGAAGTATGAAAAGCCCGTGCTTAATGCATCAATGGAGGGCACTCTTGAGGGCGTTTATGCGTATGGTGTATTTGGAGCTACCGGATTACAAGTCGCATGCAAAAAATCAGGTAATGGTGGAAATAATGGTAATGGTGGAACAGTACCTGCAAGTCATGTTACACCTGCACAGGCGAATGGTCATTGGTGTTGGGGACTTATTGGATATACACCTATTTTCGGATTGCCTGTTTACGGTCCTATTTGGGTTCCCAATAACTAATTAGTATTTCGAATAATAATGTTAGCAGTATACTAATATTATTATTTAAAGGTAATGTATTATGCGGTACAACAATGATTTTTCAATATGCGAAGTTGCTGGTCAATCCTTCCTTGTTCCTACAGGATCAAAGGTAATGGATGTCAATAAAATGACAGATCTCAATGATACAGCTCTTTTTATTATCAATTCTCTTAAAGAGAAGGATATGACTAAGGAAGAACTCCTTGAGAAGATGCTGGATGAGTATGAGATTGACAAGGCAACCGCAGAAGCAGATCTTGAGAAATTTATAAACAAAGCTACTTCACTTGGAGTAATAAAGCCATGATGGAGCAATCCGGTGATCGCGAGAAGATGATACCTACTGATGCCTGGATTCCGATTTATTTGGAAAGGCTGAGGCAGGGGCAGAAGGTAAAGATAGGACCTTTTGGATTCAGTATGTATCCGCTTCTCGTGGGAAACCGCGATAGTCTTATTCTTACTAAGATCGACAGACCTCTTAAGAGAGGGGATATATGTTTATATCGTAGGGATGATGGAATTTATGTTACACATACGATTCATCATTTAGACGATTCGGGGATTTATTTTTTGGGTGAAAGTCAACAGGACATTGAAGGACCGCTGAGGGAAGAACAGGTTCTTGCTGTGGCTGAAAGTTTCATTAGAAACGGACATGAATTTTCTTGTGACTGGGGTGGATACAAATTCTTTCATGAGATATGGCTGATTCTTAGGCCATTTAGGATAAAACTTATTAAAATCTATAGGTTTATCAGAGGAGTTTAGTATCTGGTTGTTTAATTGTTTGGGAGGCTATTTTGAAGAAAGTTTTAATGGTGGCTTCTTCCGGGGGACATATGGAAGAACTCACAAGGTTGAAAAAGGTAATTTCTAAGTATGAATGTTGCTGGGTAACTGAGAAAAACGATTTCCAGACCTATGGCAAGGAACATGAAGTTAATTACTATGTGATGCAGATTAACAGAAGAGAATTATTGTTTCCAATAAAACTCTTGATTCTGTTTGTAAAGGCGTTTATTATTCTTAGAAGAGAGAAGCCTGACTGCGTTATTTCTACCGGAGCACTTATATCATATCCTTTTTGCAGGATCGCCAAGTGGATGGGCAAAAAAGTAATCTTTATTGAATCATTCGCCAGAGTAAATGAGTTATCGCTTACAGGTAGACTGCTATATAATCACGTGAATCGTTTTATAGTTCAGTGGCCAGAGCTGTCAAGGGAATATGATAAGGCAGTAGTCGGAGGCGGTATATTTTGATTTTCGTTTCGGTTGGCACACAGAAATTTCAGATGGATAGACTTATGAAACAAGTGGAGTTTCTTGCTGCCAAAATGCCGGATAAGAAGTTTGTCGTCCAATATGGTAATTCAACTTATGTCCCTAAGAATTGTGAATGCCATCAGTTTATGGACAGAGATCTTTTTTCCAAATGTATTGATGAAAGCGAATTGCTTATTTTACATGGTGGTGTGGGCACGATAATGCAAGGACTTAAACATAATAAGCCTATTATTGTAGTACCGAGACTTAAGGAATTTCATGAGCATGTTGATGATCACCAGCTGGAAGCTGCGTGGGCGCTTAAGCATTTTAAATGTGTGCTCATTTGTATGAATGTTGAATATCTGGAGTACATGGTAGGACATGCCAGCGACTATCATTTTAAAAAGTTTATTGAACCACAGCATAAGGTCGAGGAACTTGTTATGGAGGTTATTGAGGAAGATGCGACACCTGTGAAGCATACATGGCCAATAAATAAGAGAATAAAGAATTTCTTTGCATTGGGACCTAAAAGCCTTAGTGATAAAGAGATTGATAATCATAAAGGAATTTAACGCAGCGTCTTTTGAGAGAAGTGACTAACTTGTTTGTTTTAAGTTATGATCCGATTGGATGAGGACGCTGTTGTGATGTTTATGAGGAGAATTATGAACCAGAAACAGAAGGGGATGCAGACCTATGGTCTGTGGCTGCTTGATATAGCATGTCTTATACTGACATATCAGATTGCAACATGGGTACGCTTTTCGGTCAGGAATGACTGGGGCAGTAAGCACTTACACTATGCGACGCTTGTTATATTTATATTGGTTAGTACTTTGTATAGCTTTTTCAGGGATTGGAATGGAAATTTTATGCAGAGAGGCTATAAGAAGGAATTTATTGCTATTGCTAAGTATACAGCGATTATGTTCGTTACGTCGCTTACATTTACTTTCTTTTTGCAATGGTCATATATTCTATCCAGAAAAGTTATATTTGATTTTGCATGGATGAGCTTTCTATTTACATATATAGTGCATGTTGCTTATAAGAAGTTTCTTCTTAAGATTTATAATACAGGTAATTATGCTTCTCAGGTTGTTATTATTGCGGAGAAGGCTCATATGAGAGATGTTATCACAAAATTGAGCGGACAGATGTGGAGCATGGATTATCGAATCGTTGGTGCAGCTTATGCTGATGTCAAGAATATTGATTCTGATGCTGAGCCTGAAATGATCTGTGATGTGCCTGTTTTTGCGGGATATAAGAACCTCACAGAGAAGATGGTAACGCTTAGCTTTGATGAAGTGTTTATTTGTGCGCCTGACCTTCCGAGGGATTATATTAAACCTATGGTTGAGGGCTTTAAGGAGATGGGTGTTACTACTCACTACAGTCTTGATATTCCTGAGTTTGGCGAATCTGGTAATACCGGTAAATTCTGTGATCATAACGTTATAACCTATAGCGGACCTGATTACAGCTACAAGAAGATGTTCATTAAGCGTGCAATTGATATTGTGGGAGCCGTAGTTGGACTGATTCTTACTGCAATCATCACTGTATTTGTAGGTCCTGCTATTTGGCTTGAGGATCATGGCCCTATATTTTTTTCACAAGTCAGAATCGGCAAAAATGGTAGAAGATTTAAAATCTATAAATTTCGTTCCATGTATATTGATGCTGAGGAAAGACTTAAGGATCTACAAGCCGATAATGAAATGAACGGCCTTATGTTCAAGATGGAGAATGACCCTAGAGTAACAAAGGTTGGTAAATTCATCAGAAAGACCAGTCTTGATGAATTTCCGCAGTTCTGGAACATACTTAAGGGAGATATGAGTCTTGTAGGGACAAGACCACCTACTGAGAAGGAATTTGAACAGTATAACGAGTACTATCGTCGCCGCATCAGTATGACTCCCGGGCTTACAGGAATGTGGCAGGTTAGCGGCCGAAGTGATATTGATGACTTTGATGAGGTTGTAAAGCTTGATCTGGAGGCTATCGATAACTGGAGTCTTGCACTTGATTTTAAGATTCTGCTTATGACAGTAGTAGCTGTATTTGCTTCTAAAGGAGCAAAGTAATATGTATTATGATAGAAGATTCTTGTTTAGTAGATATATAGGCATAAAGGAATAATTTAGAAGTAATATGAATTATCTTATATCAGTAATTCTTACTGTTTATAACCGAGAAAATTATATACATAGATGCATAGACAGTATATTGTCACAAAAAAATGTCAATATTGAATTAATAATTGTTGATGATGGTAGTAAAGATTCTTCATCAAATATTTGTGATGAATATGCTGCTAAAAATGAAAATATAAAAGTTATTCATCAAGAAAATGCCGGCATTAGCGTAGCAAGAAATGTAGGATTGGATAATGTAACAGGAGATTTCATTTTTTTTATGGACGATGATGATTTCCTTCCTGAAGATGCGCTGCAATCTCTTTTGAAATTGTCAATTGATCATGAGGCAGATCTTGTTATTGGAAATTATGAATGGTATAAAGACAATGGTAGCTATTACAAGATGTTTGAAATCCCGGAGAAGTATTGCAATAAATTTCTTAGTAATCGTGAAGTTTGTGAGTTGTTGCTATACACAGACCAAACATGGGTAATAATCGTAAACTGGGGAAAATTATATAGAAAACAAGTTTGGGATGATATTAGATTTCCGGTTGAAATAAATAAAAGTGAAGATCAGTTTGTTTTTGCAGATTTAATGGAATCATGTAAAAAGATATATCTAACTGATCAGGTGGTATATAATCAGGTTCTTTCTAAATTAAGTATTTCAAGGAGTAAATATGGAAGGTGGCACCTGTTTCATGCTGCTGGTGTTTCAGAAATTATAAAATACCTCATTTCAAAGGGGTATTATGATATTGCTATGTTCAAATTCGGATTGGGAACCAGATACATTATATTTTTAAGAAAAGTTTTGAAGGATGAAATATGTAAAAAGGAAATAAAGAGACTGTATGGAGTCTATTGTAATCTTGCAAAAGAATTATTGCCGCATGTTGATTTCAAAACCAAAATGAGATTATTACTTTTTCGGTTCTCTTTAAAAGGCTATACCCTATTTCAGAAAATACATGCAAAAAAGGTTACAAGACGAATGTGTGCTCGATAGGCTAATGATGATAAAATTCGAGAAGAAACAACATAAATGATAAGAAATAATAGTCGATGTGAAAAGAAATTCTATATCAGTATTGCAGAATACTATTATATAAAACAGTTGATACAGACTTTGATGGAGCCAGATCCGCATATGAGAGATAAAGACCGGTATTATGTTAGAAGCTTGTACTTTGATTCTGTTGATAATGTGGATTACTATTCTAAGCTTTCCGGAATTGAAGAAAGAAAAAAGATAAGGCTCCGTATTTACGATATTGATGATGCTGCTGTAAAGCTTGAAATAAAGAATCGTCATGGAGAGTATATTGAAAAGGAATCAATAGTAATAAATAAAAAGGATGCGCTTTCAGTTATAAGTGGAGATTATTCCTGTCTTGAAACATATACTGACAGCGTTGCTACAAAAGCACATAATATTATGACTGGACTGGTTTATAAGCCTAAAGTAATTGTTGATTATGATAGGGAGGCCTATGTTTATCCTGAGCATAATGTAAGAGTTACCTTTGATAAGTATATTCGAGGTGCTTTTTCTGATCGGTTGTTTGATGGGAATATTGGAATGGTTCCTATTATCAGAGAACCCATATTGGTAATGGAAGTAAAATATGATAGGATATTACCTGAATTTATTAAGCAAGCCATTAGCTCAGCCATTTCTCATCATTCTGCTATAAGTAAGTATTGTATGGTAAGAGAAGTATTAGCTTAAGTAATGATTTTATAGTCTAAAAGGAATTTTGATTTAAGAATGAGTAAACGAGAGTTACTATATTATTTGCTAGAAAATAATACAAATATCTCAATTGAAGAGATTGCGATTGGGTTAATAATGTCAGTACTTCTGGCATTTTTTATTTGCTTTGTTTATAAGAAAACTTATACCGGAGTAATGTATTCTAAAAACTTCAATGTTACATTATTGCTGGTAACTATCATTACAACGATGGTAATGATGATAATAGGCAGTAACCTGGCGCTTTCTCTTGGTATGGTAGGTGCACTTTCTATCATCAGATTCAGAACTGCTGTTAAGGATACGAAGGATAGTGCCTTTATTTTTTGGACGATAGCAGTCGGGATAGCTTGCGGATCAGGTATTTACATGATTGCGATTCTTGGAAGTATTATTATTGCAGTCATCCTTTTCTTCATAAGTAAGGGCGTTTTTGATGATACAACATATCTGGTCATAGTACATACAGATGAGAATGTTGATGTAGATAAAGTAACTGACATTATTGAAAAGCATTGCAAAAGAACTAATCTAAAAATGAAAAATGTTAATTCGCAAGGGACGGATATAACTTATGAGGTGTCCTTTAGCAAAGGGGAGGATTCCGAAATAACTAAAGAAATTAAGGAAATTGATGGGATTAAAGCAATTAACATAGTTACTTATAACGGAGAAATTGCGGGGTAATCTTTTGAAGAACCGTTATTTTTACAGATTAACCGGTAGCATACTATTGATGCTTCTGGTTTTTCTTTTAATAATCTGTATTAAATCTGAATATAGAGATATTAATGCCTATGCTGAAAATGCAACAGGAATTACTCTTTGCATAAATGAAGTTATGTATGAAAATCTGGGTTGGCAGTTAGATGTAGACGGAGATAACAGCGATTGGATTGAAATTTATAATTATGGATCAGAATCTGTCAATCTTTATGGTATTTCAATTTCGGATCATGTTGGGGATAAAGTGAGATGGCATTTTCCAGATTATGAACTTGGGGCAGGAGATTATCTTATAGTATGGGCTTCAGGAAAAAATAAGGTTACAGATGATGGGGAGATGCATACTAATTTTTTGATTAATTCTTCTGACAGAATAACCTTATATGATAAGAAAAACAATTCTATTGATGAAATAGAGATTAATTCTGATGTTCAACCCGGGATATCAGTCGGAAGACCGGTAAAAGAACCACAGGTACTTGCCATTCTTTCAAATAATACACCGGGACTTCCTAATAATGCTAAGCCGATTTCTTATGTATCAAGAGTAGATGCCAAGTTGGAAGCACCTTCTTTTTCAGTACAGTCAGGGATATACAACCAAGAATTTGAATTGAAACTTTCTTTGAACGATAAAGAAAGTGTGATTGTTTATACGTTGGATGGTTCAGAACCTGATGAAAATTCGTATATTTATAAAGAACCTTTGATAATAAGAGATAGAAGTAACGAGAAAAATTTAATCGGAGATACAAAGACCACTCATGATTATCTGTTTAGTAAGAAGTGGGAAAACTCATATAATTACAAAGGTACAGTGGTAAGAGCCAGGACTTTAAAGGACGGAGTACTATCTAAAGAAATATCTACTGAATCCTTTTTTATAGATCCCAAAACAATCATGAATATAGTTTCATTGACAGTAAATCCAGATGATATGTTTGATGAATGGGATGGTCTGTATGTTCCCGGCGAAACTTATTATTTATGGAAAAAATATAATAAAAGCATTCAGAATTCATTCTCTACACCTTCAAATTATTATTCGGATAAAAAGATTAATGCGCATGTCCAGATTTTTAGTAAGGATGGAGCACTTAAAGCTGATAATGATGTAAAACTGAAGTTAGCTGGTTCGGCATCAAAATCCAATGCTGCAAAGGGCATTAGATTGACAATTAATGATGCAGGTTCCGGTTTTGATACCGGGATATTTGAACTACTTCCGATAGCTGCAACTGAAAAAGAACATAGTCTTTATGATGAAGATAAAGCAAATAATTCTGATATTGAATCATATGATGTTAATGCAATCACACTAAGACCCAGCGGATCAGATTTTAATAGTACCATGTATTGCGACGTATTATCCCAATCTCTTATAGCCGGGAAACTGGATGTTCCATATCTTGGGGCAGAGCCTGCGGTGCTTTTTATCAATGGAGAATATTGGGGAATACATAATATCAGAGAAGTATGCAATGCGGACTATTTTTTCAGGCACTATGGAATCGATAGTGAAAATCTTAAATTGATTAATCTTAATATTGGTACAGTCCCGCATGTGACAGAAATAGTTGCCGGTACGGATGAAGACCTTCAGGATTATTATGATTTGGTTGAATATGTTAAAACGCATGATATGAATGAACAGGCTAATTACGCATATTTTTGTGACAGGATGGATGTTGATAATCTTATTGATTACTTAGTGGTAGAAATTTATTTTGCAAATTTTGACTGGCCTGGGAATAATTATCGTATCTGGAGAGCTGATCAGTCTGATTCTGATTATGGAGATAATAAATGGAGATTCTTTCTGTTTGACCTGGATAAAGCATTTAGATATGCTGATTTTAATTCATTGGAATATCTTTTTGAAAAAAATTATGATGAATCAATTCTGGAAGGAATGAGTCATTATCATGATGAGAACAGGGAGCTTTTTTATAGTCTTATAAAAAATAAAAACTTTTCAGATAAGTTTAATAATAGGCTGAATGAATGTTTGGATACTTGCTTTTCAGAAGGAAAGGTAATTAGTCAGATTGATAAATTGTCTGCTATGTATGCACCGGAGATGGAATCGCATTTTTTACGATGGCACACTACTGATGGATGGCTGAAAAAGCTTAAAAACATGATAAAACCTGGTTGGTCAGAAGATGACATTTATACAGTAAAGAATTGGGAAAATAATGTAGAATCCATAAAGGATTTTGCAAAGAAAAGAAACCTGGTATTGCGAAATTATATAATTCAATATCAAGAAGGTAACTGAAGATTTTGTGGTAATATATTTTTATGGGTAGAAAAAAGAAACCAACAATTGAATTTAGATTTTACGAGATTCCGCAGGGTAAAAGCTGCCTTGCTCTTCTTGGTGAGAAGTGGATAAGGGTTTATGGAGAAGGCGAAAATATACTTCATTTCCATAATCTTTATGAAGTTGGATATTGTAGATATGGCGACGGTGTAATGACACTTGATGAAAAGGCTTGTGATTATGAGTCGGACATGTTTTCTCTTATTCCACCAAATTATCCGCATACTACAACCAGTGAGAAAGAGAACTTTTGGGAGTATTTCTTTTTTGATGCTGAAGCAATTATAAAGCTGATCTATCCGGATAATATTTCTAAACAAAGGGAAGCGACAGCTATTATCAATAAACGGGCTGATTTGATTCATTCTGAAGAGCATCCTGAGATGGCAGAAATAATTAAACTTATAATGGAGGAGATGAGAGATGAGCGTCCCTATTACAAGGAGACGACGCAAAATCTGATAAAAGTACTTATAAGTTATATTATGCGAATTCATAAGTCTATGAATGCCGAAAATCCCACCATTACAGAGCTGGATACCGGTGGAGATATGATGAGCATAAAGCCTGCTATTGAGTATATTGAGGAAAAATATGCAGAGGAGATTAGGGCTTTAGATCTTGCTAATGTGTGTAATATGAGTGAAACGCACTTTAGGCGAACCTTTGCTGAAATAATCAATATGGCTCCGATGGACTATCTTAACCTTGTCAGGGTTCAGAAGGCCTGTGACACAATGAAGAAAACTGAGCATTCCATGGAGATTGTTGCTGTTGAATGCGGTTTCGGCAATGTGTCAACTTTTAACAGGAATTTTAAAAAGTACTTAGGCACTTCGCCATATCAATGGAAGAAAAATAAGGATAATTATGTCGGAAAGCTCCTGGATTACAATATTCATGCCCTAAAAGGCTGGTAAGGCTTAAAATGGGTAACTTAATGGTTTAAGTTTATTAATATTCTGTTCAAATTTTATTCATAATTGGTCGAAAATGCACATTTTAGCAATTAAAATGTGCATTATTTTTTTGACTCATTGGTATAATAGACATATATTTGATTCGGAAAAAGATTATTTCAGTCAAAATGCCTAAAACTCATCTGACATAATCTTAAGAAATGAATCAGGTACTAATAATAATTTATTTTCATTAGGGAGGACAGAATAATGAAAAGAAAAGCATTATCTATGGTACTTGCATCTGCTATGACACTTTCCATGATCGCTGGTTGCGGCGGAAACGGTGGAGCAGATACAGCAACTGACACAACAGAGAAGACAGAGACAACAGAGAGCACAGATTCTGCAGAGGCTACAGAAGAGACAGCAACTGAAGAAGCAGCTACAGAAGAGGCTGCTCCTACAGCAGATGTTTCATCTGAGGGCGAGCATGAGCTTTCAGTATATGCTTGGGATGAGAACTTCAATATCCCTGCATTGAAGGCAGCAGAGAAGGCTTATCAGACAGTAGATCCTGAGTTCACTCTGAACATCATCACACAGTCAGGTTCACAGGACGTTGAGCAGGCAGTTACACTTGCTGCAGCTGCTGGCGATTTCAGCACACTTCCTGATATTGTTCTTTTCCAGGATCACTACATTCAGAAGTTCGTAGCTGATTATCCGGATGCATGGCAGGATATCGATGATGCCGGTATCGACTGGTCAAACTTAGGAGCTGAGAAGGTTTCTTACAGCACAATCGGTGGTAAGCACTACGGCGCACCTGTTGATAACGGGACTGCAATCTTTGCATATCGTACAGATATCCTTGAGCAGTGTGGCTACACACTTGATGATGTAACAGGTATCTCATGGGATAGATGGCTTGAGATTGCTAAGGATGTACATGATCAGACTGGCATGGCTATGCTTTCCATGGACCACTCAGGTGATGATCTTCCTTACATGATGCTTCAGGCTGAAGGCGAGTCACAGTGGACAGATAATACAACTCCTAACCTTGTAGGCAACGATAAGTTCAAGAAGATTATCGAAGTTATCGTACAGGGTGCTAATGATGGTTCTATCATTCTTGCAAACAGCTGGAGTGAGTACACAGATCAGACTATCCAGGGCGACCAGGTTGCAGGTGTTATGAATGGTAACTGGATCATTCCTACAATTGAGCAGGTTGCTGACAACAGTGGTAAATGGGCAATCACAACACTTCCTACAATCGATGGTGGAAAAGAAGGTTATGCTTCAAACGGTGGTTCATCTCTTTATGTAACTGCTAACTGCACAAAGCCTGAGCTTGCAAAGGCATTCCTTGCTTACACATTCGGTGGTGGAGACGGAGCTATCGAGACATATGACGCAGCACTTACAGATGGTGGTGTTATCACAACATGCATCTCAGCTGGTAAGTCTGATGTATATGCTAAGGGCGTTGACTTCTTCAATGGTCAGGCTATCTACGCTGACATCGTTGAGATGGGTTCACACGTTCCGGTAATTCAGCAGAGCGATTTCCATTACAATCTTCGTACTCTTGTAAATACTCTTATTACAAACGTACAGAATGGTAACGATATTGATTCTGAGATTCAGGCTGCACAGGAGCAGATTGAGTTTGAGATCGCTGGTTCACAGAACTAATTTATAGATATTGTAAGTTGTATTTAAACCGGGGAATCGGGATTTTCCGATCCCCGGTTTTGTAAAATAAAGAAAAGGAGCGGTTAGGATGAAAACAGGTAAGTCCGTTACTGCAAAACAGAAAACAGCCGGTTGGATGTTTCTTGCAATTGCATCCATAATGATTTTTATATTCAGCTTTTATCCGATGGTTTCAGCCCTCATCATGTCATTTAAGACAGGTTCAGCGGCTTCAATGAAATGGGCAAATCCCATTACTTTTAACTACACTCGTATGTTCCAGGACAAGACTTTTATGAAGTCTGTCGGAAACACTTTTTTGTATCTGATAATTCAAGTACCGATAATGCTGGTGCTGGCAATACTTCTTGCGCAGCTCCTTAATAATAAAGACCTTAAGTTCAGGGGACTTTTCCGTACAATGGTATTCTTACCTTGCGCAATTTCTCTTGTATCATATGCCCTTATATTCAGAACACTTTTTGCTACACAGGGTCTTGTAAATATGACTCTGATGAATATGGGCCTTATAAGTGAAAATATTAACTGGCTTGGTCAGACCGATACAGCAAGATTTGTAATTATATTTGCTCTTATCTGGAGATGGACAGGTTATAACATGGTATTCTTCCTGGCAGGACTTCAGAATATTGAATATTCTGTATATGAAGCAGCGAAGATAGATGGAGCAACAGGCTGGAAGACCTTCTGGCATATTACAGTGCCGCTTCTTCGCCCGGTAATCATTATGACCTTCATTATGTCAATCAATGGTACATTGCAGTTGTTCGATGAGTCTGTAAACCTGACAAACGGTGGACCTGCAAATACCACAATCACTATGTCACATTATGTATATAACAATGCCTTCGGAACCGGTGTTGCTAACTTTGGATATGCATCCGCAATGTCATTCTTTATCTTTATCCTGGTTGCTATCCTTGCCTTTATCAACTTGAAAGTAGGTGATACACGTGACTAATAAGAAGAATAGATCAAATATACAAAGAAGACTGATACCCAGTTATATATTTCTTACTCTTTTTTCACTGTTTTCTGTATTCCCGCTGTTCTGGATGGTTACAGCAGCTACAAATGCTACAGTAGATGTTGCAAGAGGTAAGATCTGGTTTGGAACACATGCAGCTGAAAACTTTAAAAATCTGCTTAGTACAGCAGCAGCACAGGGTGCAGGCGCTTCACTTTGGAAGTTCATGGGCAACTCCTTTACATATGCAACAGTACAGACTTTGTTATGTATTCTTATCTGCTCACTTGCCGGCTATGGCTTTGAGCTCTATCATGACAAGGGTAAGGATTTCCTGTTTGCAATACTGCTTATGGCTATGATGATTCCCGGTGTTGCAACTATGATTCCTATGTTCAGAATGATGAGCAAACTTCATTTTTTGAACCAGGTATGGGGATTTGTACTACCTGCTATATCTACACCGTTTATGATTATGATGTTCAGACAGAACAGCCGTAATTTCCCTGTTGATATTATGGAAGCAGCCAGAATTGACGGCCTTTCTGAATTCGCAATCTTTTTCCGTATGTATATGCCGGTTATGAAATCTACATATGCTGCAGCTGCGGTTATTACATTCATGAATGCATGGAACGCATATCTGTGGCCCAGAGTTGTACTTACAGAGAACAAAGCACAGACTATGCCGATTCTGATTGCCAATATGTCTAACGGTTATACTGTCGATTATGGAATGCTTATGATGGGCGTATTATTCTGCTCATTACCGACCATGATTATATTCTTCGTATTGCAGAAGCAGTTCGCAGAAGGTATTACAGGTGCTGTTAAGTAATCATTTTGCGTAGAATAAAACTTTTGTTATGACGAGGATGTTATTTATGAAAGAGTTTAATTACGATATAGTTAAAAATCCCGAGGTTTTCCAGCAAAATAGACTTCCTGCACATTCAGATTATGTGGCGTTTAAGTCTATGGCAGAGCTTATGACGGGGGAGACAAGCTATAGATTATCTTTGGATGGCGTATGGCATTTTCATTATTCTAAAAATGTTAATGACGCTCCAAAGAATTTCTGGGAAAAAGATTATGATACCACCACCTGGGACAGGATAAATGTTCCTGCGCATATCCAGATGGAAGGGTATGATAAGCCTCAATATGTAAATATTCAGTATCCCTGGGATGGATCTGAGGATTTAAGACCCGGTGATATTCCGGAGAGATTTAATCCGGTGGCTGACTATGTAAAACTTTTCACACTCCCTAAGGATTTCAAGGGAGAGAAAATCTGCATATCCTTCCAGGGAGTGGAGAGTGGATTTGCTCTTTGGTTAAATGGAAAATACATTGGATATAGTGAAGACAGCTTTGATCCTTCAGAGTTTGATCTTACGGAAGCTCTTGTTAAGGGAGAAAATAAGCTTGCTGTGAGAGTTTTTAAGTGGACTTCAAGCAGCTGGTGCGAGGATCAGGATTTCTTTAGATTTTCAGGTATTTTCAGAAGCGTATATCTGTTTGCAGTACCTAAGGTTCATGTTTCAGATCTTACAATTGAAACCGGATTATCTGATGATTTTAAAACTGCTCATCTTGAAATCAGTGCAGAAACATCAGGAAGCGGAATGATGGAATTAAGACTCTTATACAAGGGCGAAAAAGTTCTTGAGGGAAAAATACCGCTTTCCGAAAACGGAAAAACGACCGGAAGCTGTGATTTTGAGAAGATTTATTTGTGGAGCGCCGAGGAACCGAATCTTTACGAGCTCTATTTAACCATCACTGATGTCATGGGTGTAGCTTACGAAGTTATCTGTCAGTATGTTGGACTTAGAAAGTTCGAGATGAAAAACGGGCTCATGCATCTTAATGGAAAGCGCATAGTATTCAAGGGCGTAAACCGTCATGAGTTCAGTCATGTTAATGGACGTGTTCCCAACAGGGATGAGCTTATACAGGATATTGTTACAATGAAAAGAAACAATATCAATGCAATAAGAACAAGTCATTATCCTGATGATAGTGCTCTTTATGAACTGTGTGATATCTATGGTCTTTACATGATTGCCGAAAGTAATCTTGAGACTCACGGTACCTGGGAGCCTTTTGAGAGAGGTATTGAGACGGAAGACTTTATAGTTCCGCGAGATAGAGAAGAGTGGAAGGAGATGCTCCTTGACAGAATAGATTCATGCTATCACAGAAACAAGAACCATCCGTCGATTCTCATATGGTCAATAGGCAATGAAGCTTTTGGAGGAACTGTTCCATATGCTATGAGCCAGCGTTTTAAAGAGCATGATAGCACAAGGCTTGTTCATTATGAAGGACTTTTCCATGACAGAAGATATAATGATACTTCTGATATGGAGAGCCAGATGTATCCTTCTGTGGAGATGATAAAGGAACATCTTAAGAAGGATAAAAAGAAGCCGTTTATATGCTGTGAGTACACTCATGCAATGGGTAACTCCTGTGGCGGAATGCATCTTTATACAGATCTTACGGATACCGAGCCCAGATATCAGGGCGGATTTATATGGGATTATATAGATCAGAGTATCCTTAAGAAAGACAGATACGGCAAGTATTTTGAAGCCTACGGCGGAGATTTTGGTGACAGACCTACAGATTATAATTTCAGCGGTAACGGTATTGCGTATGGTGACAGGACACCTTCTCCAAAGATGCAGGAGGTAAAATTCAATTACCAGAATATCTCTGTTGTATTTGAAAAGAACAAGTTCAAGGTAATAAATAAAAATCTGTTTGTTAATACGGATTCTTTTGATGCCAAGCTTACTCTTTTGGCAAATGGTAAGAAAATATGTGAAGCTGGCATGGATATAGAGGTTAAGCCTTTATCTACCAAATCCTTTAATATTCCGGCTGATATAACAGAAGCAATGATGGAATATGAGAACGGATATCAGCTTACATCAGGAAACCTTGAGTTTGTGCTCATAGTTTCGTTTGGCTTAAAAGAGAATACTCTTTGGGCAAAGGCCGGACATGAGGTTGCCTTTGGACAGACCGTTCTTAAAAAGGTATCCAAGCCTGTTAAATGCAACAGTAAGCTTAGAGTTGTGCATGGCAAAAATAACATAGGAATTCATGGGGATGAATTTTCAGCACTGTTTTCTGTTATGGGTGCAGGACTTTGCTCATATGTTTATGCCGGCAGAGAGATGATCGAGAAGGCACCTGCTCCGAATTTCTGGCGAGCACCTAACGATAATGATAATGGAAGTAAGATGCAACAGCGTTACGCTCAGTGGAAAATTGCCAGCATGTATCCTTCAATCTCCGGGAAGCCGGATTGTGCTCCCTTTGTTCCTGAGGTGACTGAGGAAAAGAATAGTGTGAAGATTTCTTACAGATATTATCTTCCCACATCTCCTGAGTCAGAAGTGTCAGTTACCTACGAGGTATACGGAGATGGCACTATCAGAACTGACATGAATTACGAAGCTGTCGAGGGACTTCCCGACATGCCTGAGTTTGGAATGCTATTTAAACTAAGTGCAGATTATGACAACCTGACCTGGTATGGTCTTGGGGCTGAAGAAACTTACCAGGACAGAAAGCGTGGCGGTAAGATCGGTATTTATAGCAACAAGGTCGCTGATAATATGGCTAAGTATCTTGTTCCGCAGGAATGTGGTAATAAGTGCGATGTTCGCTGGGCTAAGGTGACTGATATGAAGGGCAGAGGAATGGAGTTCTTCGGGGATAACATTTCCTTTAGTGCACTTCCTTACACACCTCATGAGATTGAGAATGCAATGCATGACTATGAGCTTCCGCAGGTTCATTACACTGTAGTCAGAGCAGCCATGCAGCAGATGGGTATTGCCGGCGATGACAGCTGGGGAGCAAGACCTCATCCGGAGGACAGACTTCCGGAAGGAAAAGATCTTAAGTTTACATTCTGGTTCAAAGGTATTTGAGTAGGTATTTTTGAAGGTATTTTTAGGGTATAGTTTTATATTATTTTAATTAGGGTATATTTTTACACCCCTCATCCGGCACTTCGTGCCGGATGAGGGGATTTGCGTAGAGCACTTAGCGAGGTGTTTTGCGAGCTTAGTGCGAACCATGCAAGTTCACTTGGCGAGGTTTTGTCGAGCCTAGTGAAGCTTGTTTTAAGGAGTTTGGAATAATTTATGGGAAGAAGTATGAAAGAGTGGAAAATCGGCGACCCGATGATCAACGAAAATGATTATTGGCAGGATCCGAATTATGTAGCAGAGGACCCTGAAAAAGAAAAGCTGGTTTTAAAGCTTGCAACAATGGTAACAGACCGTTATGTAAAAAAGCTGACGGGAAAAATAAATAACAGGGATCCTGAGTACTGGATGCTCGATATGATCCTTAATAAGGAACAGGTAAAATTTCTGATAAATTTCAAGAAGACCAGAGTTCCCTACAGCATAGAAGAACTTGCTAAGATGAACAACATGACTGTGGAAGAAACTCAGAAGATGGTTGACCGACTTGTCTGGATCGGAATCATTGAGATGAACAGAGCAAAGACTGCGGATAAGCATAAGCAATATGAGCTTCCGATTTTTGTTCCCGGATCTGCCGAGTTTATGATGATGCAGGATAAGCTTACGGATGAATTCCCACAGCTTGCCACCTTCTTTAACCTGATGACACAGCTTCCCCTTGGCGGAATAACACAGATGGTGCCGCCCGGAGGAGCCGGCGTGGGAATGCATGTTATTCCGGTTGAAAAGGCTATAAGCATAGAAAACAAGTCCGTTCCGGTTGAACATCTGTCACGTTGGATTGATATGTATGATAAATACGGAATATCTGAGTGCTCATGCAGAAAACAGCAGACAATGAGAGGCGAAGGAAGTGGTGAAATTCGCGGAGATTACTGCATCGGTATGGGTGATATGGCTGAGTATATGGACAGCCGCGGAATTGGTCACTATGTTACCAAGGAAGAAGTATATGAGATTCTTGAAAGAGCAGAGCGTCACGGATATGTTCATCAGATAACCAATATTGATGGGGAAGGCAAGATTGTTGCGATATGTAACTGCGCACCCGGTGTATGTAATGCACTAAGAACATCTCAGCTTTATAACACGCCTAACTTATCAGCTTCAGCTTATCGTGCACATGTTGATAAGGAGAAATGTGTAGCTTGCGGAAAATGCGTGGAAGTATGTCCTGCCGGAGCAGCCAAGCTTGGACAGAAGCTGTGTAAAAAGGACGGCTCAGAGGTTAAGTATCCCAAGGTTGAACTTCCGGATGCAAAGAAGTGGGGACCTGAAAAGTGGAACTATAATTTCCGCGATGATAATAAGATTAACTGCTATGAGACAGGTACAGCACCATGTAAAACCGCATGTCCCGTGCATCTTTCCGTACAGGGATACATTAAAATGGCTGCTGAGGGCAGATACGAAGATGCTCTTAAGCTTATAAAGCAGGATAATCCGCTTCCCATGATCTGCGGTGCTGTCTGCAACAGAAGATGTGAAGATGCCTGCACCAGAGGCGCTATCGACCAGCCGCTTGCAATCGATGAGATCAAAAAGTTTATTGCTTCACTTGATCTTAAGAAGGAGGACAGATATGTTCCTCTTTGTGAAAAGCATGACGGCGGAATGTGGGGAGATGAATTCAAACTTGCTGTTATTGGCGCAGGTCCTGCAGGACTTTCTGCTGCATATTTTGCAAGAAGAGATGGATATCCGGTAACAGTATTTGAGAAAGAAAAGAGAGCCGGAGGAATGTTAATGAATGGCATTCCGAGCTACAGACTTGAAAAAGATATTATCGAAGCCGAGATAGATGTAATCAGCCAGATGGGAGTAGAGTTTAAGTACGGCGTTGAGGTCGGAAAAGACGTAACAATCGATGAGCTGAGAAAACAGGGCTACAAAGCTTTCTTTATCGCTATTGGTTGTCAGGGAGGAAGATTTGTAGGAGTGCCCGGGGAGGATGCAGATGGTGTCCAGACCGGTGTAGACTTTCTTCGAAAAGTTAATCTTGACCACAGTGTGAGATTAACAGGAGAGACTGTTGTTGTCGGTGGCGGAAATGTAGCCATTGATGTAGCAAGAACTGCTGTAAGAGCAGGTGCCTCAAAAGTCACAATGCTGTGCCTTGAAAGTGAGGCAGAAATGCCTGCTGCAAAAGATGAAGTACACGAAGCGAAGGAAGAAGGCATTGATATTAAGAATGGATGGGGACCAAAGGAAATCCTTACCGAGAATGGAAAAGTTATAGGAATCGTATTTAAACGTTGTACTTCTGTAAAGGATGCCGACGGAAGATTTAACCCTAAGTATGATGAAAATGATACAATCACGCTCAACTGCGAAAATGTTCTTCTTTCAGTTGGCCAGTCCATCGTCTGGGGCAATCTTCTTAAGGGAACAAAGGTTGAACTTAGACCAAATGGTGGAGCTATTGCAGATCCGCTTACATTACAGACTGCAGAACCTGATATTTTCGTTGGTGGTGATGTGTTTACAGGCCCGAGATTTGCTATTGATGCTATAGCAGGTGGACGTGAAGCAGCTGTTTCAATGAACAGATTTGTTCATCCCGGAAACAGGCTGGATCTTGCCAGAGACAGAAGAGAGTTTATTGAGCTGGATAAGGAAGATATCAGTGTTGAAAGCTTTGATAATGCTCCTCGTCAGATTCCGGGAACCAAGGCGGGCGTAGCAAAAGATACCTTTGATGATCTGAGACTTACTCTTACGGAAGCACAGGTTAAAACTGAGGCAAACAGATGTCTTGGCTGCGGCGCTACAACAGTTGATGAGCATAAATGTATTGGTTGTGGTCTTTGCACAACAAAATGTGAATTTGATGCTATTCATCTTAGTCGTGATATACCTGAAGCAAGTACCATGATCCGAGCTGAGGACAAAATGAAGAAGGTAGGACCTTATGCTGCTAAGAGAGCAGGGAAGATACTGATTAATCGAGTAACAGGTAAGAAATAAATTAGTGTAATGGGCGTTTTGGCATTATTGTCAAAACGCCTATTTTATGGTATATTTTTATATTGGCAAAGGTTCTTTTTGTACGATATTATGAAGAACTTTATGCCAAATAATATTCATTGATCGGAGGCATCTTTGCTTAAGACTTTTTCCATAACTGACGTAGGTCAGAAACGAAAACTGAATCAGGACTATGTATTTTCCTCCGAGCGACGAATCGGTAATTTGTCTAATGTATTCATTGTGGCTGACGGAATGGGTGGACACAATGCGGGTGATTATGCGTCGAAATTCACTGTTAATACCATGGTGGAAGAGATTGAGAGATCTTTCGAGCAGAACCCTGTGAGAATATTGGAAAATGCAATAAAGATTGCGAATCAAAAGCTACGTGCCAAGGCTGCAGAGGATGAACACCTCTACGGCATGGGGACGACTGTTGTCGCTGCAACGGTTATGGGGCGCTACCTTCAGGTTGCGAACGTTGGAGACAGCAGACTTTATGTTATCGGAGATGACATAAGACAGATTACTCGTGATCATTCACTGGTACAGGAGATGGTGCGCGCAGGCGGACTTGATCCTGAGGAAGCGCGTACGCATAAAGAGAAAAATATAATTACTCGTGCGATTGGCGCAGATGACACTGTCGACGTCGATTTCTTTAATGTTGAGCTCGAAAAGGGGGACATCGTGCTCATGTGTTCCGACGGCCTTACAAACATGCTGGAGGATCAGGAGATTCGAATGATTGTCAGTGGACAACGGGATATTATAGAGAAGGCGCAGAAGTTAGTGGATATGGCAAACCAGCATGGCGGTAAGGACAATATCGCTGTTATCCTGATTGAGCCTTTTGCTGACGGAGGAGCTGAATGATTAAGATAGGAATGATGATCGGCGACCGTTACGAGATCCTTGAAAAAATAGGAACAGGCGGTATGTCGGATGTTTACAGGGCAAAAGACCATAAGCTGAACAGACCTGTCGCTGTTAAAGTCCTTAAACAGGAGTTTTCTGAGAATGATAACTTTGTCTCAAAATTCCGTGTTGAGGCTCAGGCAGCTGCCGGACTTATGCATCCTAATATTGTAAATGTCTATGATGTAGGAGATGAGAATGGCATCCATTACATAGTAATGGAGCTTGTTGACGGTATTACCCTGAAAAGATATATAGAAAAGAAATCAAGGCTTTCGGTGAAGGAAGCAGTAAGTATTGCAATTCAGGTTGCTATGGGATTAGAAGCTGCTCATAACAATCACATTATTCATCGTGACATTAAACCTCAGAATATAATTATATCCAAGGAAGGAAAGGTTAAGGTAACAGACTTCGGTATTGCAAAGGCTGCCACCAGTAACACCATAACTTCCAACGTAATGGGCTCGGTTCATTACACATCACCTGAACAGGCAAGAGGCGGCTATTCCGATGCGAAAAGTGATGTATATTCACTTGGTATTACACTATTTGAGATGCTTACAGGACGCCTGCCTTTTAACGGAGATACAACTGTAGCAATTGCAATTAAGCATATCCAGGAGGATTTACCTTCACCTGCCGAGTTTAGCGATGAGATACCTATAAGCGTTGAGAAGATAGTAATGAAATGCTGTCAAAAGAGTCCGGACAGAAGATATCAGAGTGCGGCAGAGCTTATTACTGATCTTAAAAGATCGCTTATTACTCCTGACGAGGATTTTGTTAATCTTGTTGATCCCGATGAGGAGAGTGCTACCAGAATTGCCTCAGATGAGGAAGCAAAGAGCATTGGCGGCATAAGTGATACAGAGCGGATGAGACTTAATGAAGAGAGCATCCGCGAATATGAAACACAGAAGAGACGTGAGAAGGAATATATCAGAAGGCGTTCTGACAGCTATGACGATGACGAAGATGACTATGATGGAAGAGATTATGGTGATGGTAATCGTATAGAGAGACTCACTATAGCTCTTGCCATGATAGGTGCTGTACTTGTCGGAATTATTGTTATTATCCTGGTTGGAAGATCACTTGGAATTCTCGGAGGAACTACTGAAGAGGAAGTTTTAACACAGTCCAGTCAGACTGTCGCAACTGCTGAAAGTGGAATAGAAGTTCCGAATGTGACCGGGCTGTCTTATGTTGAAGCTGTAACAGCTCTTAAGGATAAGAATTTTAAGTTTGAAAAGATAGATGATGACGAGAGTACACTTGCCAAAAATACGGTAGTGTCTCAGGAGCCTGCAGCAAATACCCGTGCAGAGAGTGGCTCAACAGTTAAGATTACTGTCAGTACAGGAAAAGCTGCTGCTGCTGAGGCAGTGGCTAATGCTTCTATAGAGGCAAGTACCGAGGATACAAGTGCTAATGCATCCACAGCTGAAAGTGACTCAAAGGTTTCCGTACCTAATCTTGTAGGGCTTTCTATTGACGAGGCAGTTGCAACTCTTTCGGAAGTCGGACTTGTTCAGGGGCGTGTCGTTGATGTTAACAGTGATACATACGGTGTGGATGTCGTAACTGCGCAGAGTCAGCCTGTTGGTACAAAGGTTGAGCCTGGAACGGCTATAGATGTGGAAAAGTCCATTGGACCTATTACTAACAGCATATCCTACAGCTTTTCCGGAGATATAGCTGCTCCTACTGAAGGGCAGAATTATACAGACGGAGTATCCGTACATGTTTCGTTTGTAACTGCAGACGGAACATCACTTCTTGATACTACTACAGCATCTTTCCCGATTACCGGGGTAGTTCGTACAGGACTTACTTCTGCTACAGGAGTAATAACGTTTACTTACACAGCAACAAGCCCTGCTACTACTGATGAATATGGTAACATCGTGGGCGGTACTTCAGAGGAATACACCGTTACAAGAGCAGTTACATTTAATCAGGAGAATTAATTGCAGGAGTGTCTATGAAGGGAAGGATTGTTAAAGGAATTGCGGGATTTTACTATGTTAATACCGGTAGTGAACGCGTATACGAATGTAAAGCAAAAGGCATTTTCCGAAAAGACAATATAAAGCCGCTTGTCGGTGATGACGTAGATATTGAAATAATTGATGAAGAAGCCGGGACAGGTAATATCACTAAGATATTGCCCCGGCGTAATGAACTTATAAGACCGCCGGTCGCTAATGTCGACCAGGCGGTTGTTCTGTTTGCAATAGTAAAGCCGGATCCTAACTATAATGTCCTTGATAAATTCCTTATCCAGATGAGGAGGAACGGACTTCCGGTCATTATATGTTTCAACAAGCAGGATATTGCATCGGAAGAAGAGCAGAAGGAACTTATGGATGCCTATGAAAAGTGCGGATATGAGGTTATTTTCATAAGCGTTCATGAAGGCGCCGGAATTGATAAACTTTGTGAAAAGCTTAAGGGTAAAACCTCTGTTGTAGCAGGTCCAAGCGGAGTAGGTAAATCCTCGCTGTTAAATAAGCTTCATCCGGAAGCGGCAATGGAGACCGGAGAGCTTAGCCGTAAGATTTCAAGAGGACGAAATACTACGAGACATTCGGAGATGTTTTATATTTCCGCATTATCGGATGAGAATCAGGCAACATATATATTTGATACTCCCGGATTTACTTCACTTGCATTAAAAGATATTACCGCAGAGGAATTACCACTGTATTATCCTGAATTTGAGCCCTATGAACCCTCCTGCAGATTTGGAGGATGTAGTCATATTGCTGAGCCTGATTGTGGAGTCAAGGCAGCTCTTGAGGCAGGAGAGATTTCTAAGGTTCGATATGATAACTATAAAATCATCTATGAAGAGTTGAAGAATATGAAACCCGTATACAGATGACAATATATTTTACTATTTTTGTAAAAATGTTTGAAAATATGTTGACAAATATTACATAAATGTTACAATTGTTTATGTTGTATATGAATTAAAAACTTATACAACAATATCATTATTCCAAACTTTTTTATTATATTTTTCAAAAACCGGTGTCACAGCCCCCAAGTCTGTGACACCGGTTTTTGATTTAGGCTATAGTCTGATAAATCTTAATAAAACATTAAGAATTTAAATGAAAAAACATACCAAATAGTTGAAACTGCACATACAGAGTGGGCGCAGCGCTTTGGAAACGGAAAATGTGCACAAAAGATTGGGGCAAAAACCGCAATATATGGCTATCCGCATGCAATAACTGATAAGTTTATAAAATTTTTTATTGCTAGAATGAGTTAGCTCGAACGAGAAAAGCATGTGGGGATGAAATAACATGCAGAAGAAAAAGTCTATGAAAAAAGAAAGGGGAAGTAATGAAAAAACATTTGACGTTTTTTATGTCACTTATGATGGCTGCGGGGCTCATCATAGGTAACGGAAGTAGTGCGTCAGCTGCTCAGGTTGTGAATGGAACCTACGTAAAAGGGGATAATGAAAATAATCCCGTGGTTTCACAGAACTACGGAGCTGATCCGGGAGTCCTGGTATATAACGACACAGTCTATATATATGCCACAAACGACTCTCAGGAGCTTGCAGGTAATAATGAAAATACCTATGCAAAAATTGATACCTTGAACTGCTATTCTTCAAAGGATCTGGTTAACTGGACAGATCATGGTAGCTTTAAAATTGCAGGAAGCAGTGGCGCAGCAAAGTGGGCCAGAAATTCCTGGGCACCTTGCATCACTTGCAAGAAGATTAACGGTAAGGATAAATTTTTCCTTTATTTTGCAAATAACGGAAGTGGAATCGGTGTTTTAACTGCAGATTCTCCGACAGGACCTTGGAAGGATCCTATTGGCAAAGCACTTATTACTGGAGCTACTCCGGGATGTAGCGGAGTAACATGGATGTTTGATCCTGCTGTACTTGTGGATTCTGATGGAACAGGATATCTCTACTTTGGTGGTGGTATACCCAATAATCAGTTCGAGCACCCAAAGACAGCAAGAGTTATAAAACTTGGCGCTGATATGATAAGCGTTTCAGGTTCAGCTGCAACAATTGATGCTCCTTATCTCTTTGAAGATTCGGGAATCAATAAGATTGGAAATAAGTATTACTATTCATACTGCTCAAACTGGAATTGCAAGAATGGCTTTAACAATGCAGCAATTGAGTATATGACAAGTAACAGCCCGATGGGACCTTTTACATATCAGGGCGAAGTAATGAAGAATCCCGGTGTTTTCTTCAACGGTTCAACAGGTAATAACCATCACCAGATATTCGAATTTGGCGGACAGTATTACCTTGCTTATCACACAAGATCTGTAGAATCTAAGGTCATAGGCAAGAGCCTTGGCTATAGAACTACTCAGATTGATAAGCTTAACGTTTCAAACGGTAAGATTACCTCACTTACACCTTCTATGACAGGACCGTCTCAGACTTCATATGTTGATCCTTATTCAGCTGTTCAGGCTGAGACAATTTTCACTCAGTGTGGAATTGGCGTATCAGGTAATGGCGATGGAACGGCCTGGGTAGACAGTATTTCCAACGGCGACTATACAAAGGTCAAGGGAGTTAATTTCACTAAGGGGCTTAGCTCAATCACAGTTAGTGTAAATAGTCGTGGTACTGGATCAATTCAGGTCAGAGAGGATGGTCCAAGCGGCAATCTGCTGGGAACAATCAATCTTTCTGATACCAATAATAAGAACACAGAATTTACTGGTACAATGAAGAATGTATCAGGTGTAAAGAACATCTGCTTTGTGTTCAACGGAAGCTTTGAATTTGATTACTGGAAAGCTGCTGGAACAGGAGAAACAGCAGGCGGTGGAAACCAGGGTGATAACAATGGTGGAAATCAGGAACAGAATCAGGGCCAGGGCGATAGCGACCAGGTAAATAATAATAAAGTTGAATGTGAGAACATGACCAAGAGTGGTCAGTACACAGGCACAATCACCAGTCCCTTTAATGGAGCTGTTCTTTATGCTAACAACGATACCGTAAGCTTTGATCAGTACTTTGCATATGGCACACATAATTTCACTCTTCGTGGCTGCTCAAATAACAGCAACATGGCGAAGGTAGTCCTTAAGATCGGCGGAGAAACCAAGGGAACCTTCTATTATGGTGATGAATATCCGGCTGAGTACACAATCGAGAACGTAAGTCATGCTACAGGTGCTACTACTGTAGAACTCACTGTTACATCCGATGATGGAACATGGGATGCATATCTTGATTATCTTACATGGGATAACGGCTTAGGACAGGAACAGACCGGAGAACAGGGCAACCAGGGTGGTAATCAGTCAGGAAATCAGGGACAGGCACTTAATCCTTCAGATTTGACACTCCTTAATACCTATGGACAGACCTTTGGTTATTCAGGAACCTGCATAAATCTCTACCAGCTCAGAGATGCTAACACACTTGAGCTCATTAAGAAGAACTACAACAGCATTACACTTGAAAATGAGATGAAGCCCGACGCACTTCTTGGCAGTTCAGCTAAGCTCATTTCAGTAAGCGAAGCTAAAAACCGTGGATACTATATTCCTGATAATTATAAGGAATCTACAGTTCCTCAGATCAACTTTAATACTGTTGATGAAGTAATGAAAATCTGCTACAACAACGGTCTTAGAATGAGAGCTCATACTTTGGTATGGCACTCACAGACACCCAGCTGGTTCTTTAGAAATAACTATGCAGGAAACGGCGGATTTGTGAACCAGAGTACAATGGATGCCCGTCTTGAGATGTATGTTAAGACAGTAATGAACCATGTGTACTTAAGTGAATATGGCAGCGTTGTTTATGCATGGGATATTGCTAACGAAATTCTTCATGCACAGAATTCCGGTTGGGAAGCAGTTTATGGAAGTAACAAGACAAACGCTCCTTATGTGAAGAAGGCATTTGAGTATGCTTACCAGACACTTGACTACTTCAAGCTGACTGATTCCGTAAGTCTTTTCTATAATGATTACAACACATACATGGAAGTTAATGATGTAATCAAACTCGTAAATTATATCAACTCAGACAGAAAAATCTGTTCAGGTGTTGGAATGCAGTCACATCTTGGAACAAATTATCCGTCTGTAGATTATTACACACAGGCACTTAAGTCCTTCCTAAATGCAGGTTTTGAAGTTCAGATCACCGAGATGGATATTACAAACAGCGGTGATAACGATCTTTCAACTTATGTATATAATCTGTATAAGAACATAAATGGCCTTAAGAAAAATGGTGGCAAGATCACAAGTATTACCTGGTGGGGACTCTCAGATCAGGTTACATGGATTAACAATGCTAAGCCTTTACTTTTCAGCACACCTACATCCAAGAAACCTGCTTATGATAAGGTAATCCAGGCATATACTGAGACCTTTGGAACACCTTCATCAGGTTATACACCTCAGCCACTTCCGACACCTCAGCCTTCAGGTGATCCTCAGACAGAAGAACCTGCGCAGGAGGATCCTCAGACAGAAGAGCCTGTAAACCAGGGGGATACACATGATTCTGCACGTATAGATGATGGCTGGTACTATCTGAAAAACACACTTTCACAGAAATACCTCACAGTTGAAGGTAACAGTGCAGACGGATGGGTTAATGTATACATCAGCACAGGAACAGGTGTGGATGGACAGAAGTGGTACGTTACAAACACCGATGATGGATTCATTACCTTAACAAGTAAGCTTGGAAACGTTATGCTTGATGTAGCTAACGGTGAAGATGAAGATGGTGCTAATATCGGAATTTACCAGGGCTACGGAGGAGATGCTCAGAAATTTGTTGTAAGAAAAACAGACAAAGATGGTATTTACACAATTGCTACCAAGGCTTCAAACGGTACAAAGAATGTAGATGTATATGAGCATAAGACTGAAGACGGAACCAATGTATGTCAGTGGACATACTATGGCAATCCTAATCAGCAGTGGCAGTTTGAAAAAATTGAGGGTGAGCAGGAGAGCGGTGGAAACCAGGAACAGCCTTCAGAAGAGCCTCAGAATACAGAACCTGAGATTCAGCCTGAAACACCTGTAGAGGAACCCCAGCCTGAAACACCTTCAGAACAGCCTCAGCCAGAGACCCCTTCATCTGACGGGCTTGCACTTGACTACTCAATAAACAGTTGGGGAAGTGGATACCAGGTAAGCTTTAAGATTACCAACAACACAGGAGCAGCTGTTAATACATGGACACTCAAGCTTAATAAGAATGATGTAAATATCGGCTCAAGCTGGAATGTTAATGTAACAGAAGCTGGTGACTATTATGTAATCACACCTGTAGACTGGAACGCGTATATTGCCGACGGACAGAGTATAGAGTTTGGTGCTCTTGGCGATGGATCAATTGGCGAATCCATTGGTTACACATTTGAATAAATATCCATAGAAACAAAAAACTGCGTAGAGTTTTATACTCTGCGCAGTTTTTTAGTTTTAAAACATCAAATCCATCGTTAAGGGTAATTATTGCGGCTCCGGCTATGATTAGTTCAATTCCGGAACAAAATTTTCAAGTTTATCAACAAACATCTGACCCATCTCACTTAATTGGGCATTCTTTCTTGTAATGTATCCGAATGTGAGAGTTTCTTCTTCCTTAAGCTTGATGTGAGTTAAGTCTGAGCCATTTAGACTGTCCCCCAGCATTGCGGCACCTACGGCATAACCGTTTAGTCCGAGCATAAGCTCAATGGAAGTAGCTCTTTCGTTAGTGCTGATTATTTTCTTATAATCGTAGGTGGCCAGGGCTTCTTCTCTGTAATAAAAAGAGGTATTGTCTCCCTGATCAAAGACCATGCATGGATAGTCCTGAAGCTCTTCAAGAGACAGCTCGTCCTTGCCTGCGAGAGGGTGGTCCTTTCGAAGATATACATAGGTATTTCTTGTGAAAAGCTCATGGAATTCCAGTGATGCATCAGCGAAAATCTTTTTGAAGGTATTCTTGTTAAAATCGCTAAGCGCTATCACACCTATTTCACTTTTCAGAGTTTTTACATCTTCAATAACTTCACTTGTCTGAGTTTCTTTTATTGAAAACTGATACTCATCATAATCATATTCCTTTACAGTTTCTATGAATGCATTAACTGCGATGGTATAGTGCTGCATGGATACAGAAAAAGTAGGTTTATCATTCTTTTTGTTCAGGTATTTTTCCTCAACCTTTGAAAACTGTTCGACAGCATTTCTGGCATATGCAATAAAGGAAGCGCCAGCAGCAGTAGTAACCACGCCATTATGAACTCTTTCAAAAATCTGGATTCCGAGCTCTTTTTCCAAATCTCTTACAGCACTGGAAAGGCCGGGCTGAGATACGTAGAGCTTGTCGGCAGCCTTTCTTATGGAGCATTCTTCGTCAATTGCAATAACATATTTTAACTGTAGTATTGTCATATCCAGACACCTCGCTAATTTATTTACCTACTAATATACCATATAAATAGTTTAAATGTTGCTTAAAATTTTTATTAGCACTCACTTGACAAGAGTGCTAATAAGTGTTATAACAGTTATAGAACAAGGGAACAGAAATGTTTCTAAAAAAACATTTTTTACATAAGGAGGTAACTATTATGTTGATGCCTAGTATTTTTGATGAGAAGTTATTTGATAACTGGTTTGATTTCCCGATGTTTAACGATTTTGATAACACCGAGAGGAAGCTCTATGGCAGACATCCTGAGAGACTTATGAAGACTGATGTTCATGAGGCTGAGGATCATTACGAGGTTGATATAGATCTTCCCGGATTTAAGAAGGAAGAGATTACACTTGAACTGGATAACGGATACCTTACAGTAAGCGCTGCCAAGGGACTTGATAAGGATGAGAAGGACAATAAGGGTAAGCTCATCAGACAGGAGCGTTATGCAGGATCAATGCAGAGAAGCTTCTATGTAGGCGATAACCTTACAGAAGAGGATATCAAGGCCAGCTTTAAGCATGGTGTACTGAGCCTTAATGTTCCTAAGAAAGAACAGGCTAAGGTTCCTGAGAAGAAGATGATAATGATTGAAGGCTAATACTTTTACAACAGATAACTCCAAAATAACTTTATACCTAATCCAATGACAAGGAGCCGGGTGCATAACATATGCGCCCGGCTCCTTTAAAAATATTAGTAGAATTTTATAATCCTTTAATATGATTATAAGGCTTAATTTATAAAGCACCCATATGTATAGTGGTAGAATTTAAATATACTACTATAATTATGGACGGTTTCTTATGGCAAAACAGTCAGCGCTTCAAAAAATACGCATAGTATTTATATTGCTCAGCGTCTTGTGTCTACTGATTGCCGTTGTATTTCTCAGGCAGTTTGTTACCACAGATGATGGTTCCTCGATGAATGGATCTGTTTACAAGGGAGAGGTTCAGCATCGGGTTCTGTTTCTTGCGTCTTATAATTCCCAGTATTATACATTTGAGCCTCAGATAGAGGGGCTAAAAGAAAGCTTTGAACCGAACGGCATTGAATTTGACGTTATGTTTATGGATGCAAAAAAGCATGGATCGACAAAGGATACAGAGACCTTCCATGATTATTTTATACAGCGTGTAAATTTGAAGAATGATTATGATGGCATTTTGCTTGCGGATGATGAGGCAGTAAAATTCGCAATGAAATATAAAAAGGAATTGTTCTCGGATTTACCGATAGTATTTTTCGGTGTGAATAATATGACGCTTGCACAAATGGCTGTTGAGCGCTATGGAATGTATGGATATTACGAAAATGACTATCTTGTTGATACCATAGAGCTTGCAATGAAGCTTATGCCAGAAAGGAAAAAGTATTATGGCATTCATGATAGCTCGCCTGCAGGCTTGGCTGATATGGTTCTTTACAATCGGGTAAAGAACGCTACTACGGGATATGAATTTAATGAAATCAATGTAGCTACAATCCCTTTTGACAGTCTTGAAGATGAGCTTAAGGCAATCCCTAAGGACGCTGTTCTTATTTATATGACCTGCTTTAAGGACTCGGATAAAATCGTTCATTCTACGAACGAAATGACAAATATTATTGTAAATAATACGAGTGTGCCGGTTTTGAGGAATTATGCCAGTGGAACCATAGACGGTGTTCTTGGAAGCATAGCTATGGATTTTTCTTATCAGTGTAAATCAGCCGGACATGATATGGTGAATCTTCTTAATGGTAAATCCATTGGTCACGAAAAGCTTATTGTTGATTCACCCTATAATACTGAGTTTGACTATGCGCTTTTAAAAAAATTTGGAATAGATGAATCAAAATTGCCTGATGATGCAGTAATCTTTAACAAACCACTCACTTTCTTTGACATGTATGGCAATATTTTCCCGACAATGGGGATGATCTTTTTATCAATGGTATTCCTCATTTTGGCTATATATGTGACGGTTCTTTTAGGTAAGGCAGCCAATCAGGAACTCATGAATTCCAAAAATGAGCTGGAAAAATCTCAGGAAAAATTGAAATATCAGGCAGAGCATGATGACTTCCTTGATATCCTTAACAGGCGTAGTGCCGTAAATTATCTGCGCGAAAATCTGACAATAAAGCATGTTTATTCAATGCTTATGATTGATATAGATAACTTTAAGGATGTAAATGAAACCTATGGGCATCAGCTTGCTGATGAAATATTAAAGTATCTGTCCCTTACTCTTGAACAGATATCTTCCCAAAGAGACTGGATGATTTCAAGATATGGCGGAGATGAATTCCTTATAATGGTTCCAAAGGAGCAGCTGGATGAGGACTCAGAAACCATAAATGAGATACTTGAACTTTTCAGAACGCCGATACCAGTTGGGGATGAGACAATTATCTTATCCTGCAGTATAGGTATATCCGTATCTGATGGAGCGACCCTTCCGGATCAGCACATTATCAATGCTGAAATAGCGATGTACGAAGCTAAGCAGCGAGGACGCAATAAGGCCTTTAAGTATTCTGATGAGATTAAAAAGAAGGTACGAGAGGAAAACAAGATCAAGGCAAAGATACTTGAGGCTTTTGACAACGATGGATTTTTCATGCTTTATCAGCCACAGGTGGATGTACAGACGAAGGCAGTTACCGGATTTGAGGCTTTGGTAAGAATGAAGGCAGAGGGGCTTTACCCCAACATGTTCATTCCGATTATAGAATCCAGTGGATGGATTGGAAGGCTCGGAAGAGTTACGACGGAGCTTGTTATCAGGCAGCTTGCAGAGTGGCGTGATCAGGGGTATGAGCTTAAGCCGGTTTCCATAAACTATTCCAGTAATCAGCTTGGAGATACGGGATATGTAGACTTTATAAAAGAGCTGCTTTCGCGTTATAATATTTCAGGAGAGTATGTTGAGATTGAGATTACCGAAGGTCTATTTCTTGAGAGGACAGAGCAGGCGGAAAGATTGTTTGATCAGTTTAAGGAACTTGGTATAAAGCTTCTTATGGATGATTTCGGAACAGGCTATTCATCTCTGGGATATCTTACATATATACCTGTTGATTTTGTAAAGGTCGATAAATCCTTTGTTGATTCCTATCTTGTTGATGGCAAGGAAGCTTTCATGCAGGATGTTATCCGGCTTGTACATGATATAGATAAGCAGGTTATAATTGAAGGTGTTGAGGAAAAATGGCAATTTGAAAAGCTTAAGACTTACGGAGCTGATAAGATTCAGGGGTATTATTTCAGCAAGCCCGTTAAGCCTGAAGAAGCAATTGTATTTGATACAGGTGATAAATAAGTTTAGGGGAAAAGGTTGTGGAAAAAAGTAATAACTTTGAAGAGTTCAGGAAGAAACTTTTCAGAATAATATCTGTAGGATATTTGGGGGATATTCCAAGCATAGCTTATGATGTAATAGGAACGGTGGCACTGGTGCTTAATCTGGTGGCAGCGTTCCTTTCTACGTTTTCGGACTTAAACGCCTCCTATGGTTTCATTTTTAGCGAGATTGAAAAATGGACTGTACTGTTTTTTGCTATTGATTATATTTTGAGAGCCTTTTGTGCTAAAAATCTGTTTCCGTATAAAAGTGAAGCAGGAGCGCTTGTGGCATTTGTTTTTTCATTTGCCGGAATTATAGATCTTTTGAGCTTTCTGCCATATTATCTGCCGGTATTTTTCCCTGCAGGTGCAGCTGCATTTCGAATGTTCAGAGTGGCAAGAATATTCAGACTTTTCAGAATCAATGCCTATTATGACTCACTCAATGTTATAACCGAGGTTATAAAAAGTAAGGCACAGCAGCTCCTTTCATCGATGTTTATCATTTCTGTAATGATGCTTGCTTCAAGCCTTTGTATGTATTCGCTTGAACACGATGCGCAGCCTGAGGTATTTGCAAATGCCTTTTCGGGAATATGGTGGGCAGCATCCACACTTCTGACTGTGGGCTACGGAGATATTTATCCTGTAACTTTTTTGGGAAAAGTGTTCGGAATACTGCTTGCATTTCTTGGAGTCGGTATGGTTGCCATCCCTACCGGTATTATTTCCGCAGGTTTCGTGGAACAATATACGAAACTAAAGCATATGGGAGATTACGCGAAGTCTATAGATATGCACTTTATAAAGGTGCAACTTGGTGCTAAGGATAAATGGGTGGATAAAAAGATAAGAGAAATCGACCTGCCTCATGACGCTCTTATAGCAATGATTCAGAGACGCGGCAATGCCATTATTCCCAATGGGAATTTGACTCTTGAAACAGGAGATAAGGTAATAATTGGAGCTCAGGCTATTAAAAACGATACGCCCATGAATTTGAAAGAAGTCACTTTAGGGAACACTCATCCGTGGGTAGATAAATTCATAAAGGATCTTGATTTTCCGAGACAGACACAGCTCTTATCAATTAAGAGAGGAGCAAAAACAATTATTCCCAAGGGTGGGGTGAAGCTTAAGGAAGGGGATACCATCATAGTTATTTCAAAGGTACACCTGCCCGAAGAGGATGAAGTTACAGTATAAGACATGTGTTTTTTTACAAAAAAGCCTTCCCCCTAAGGGGCGCACGACGTCCAGGGGACGTCGGCTTTGCGCGGACCGAAGCGGAGCGAAGACAGGTGTCAGCGAAGCTGACGGATGAGGGGAATTTCTACAAGCCCCTTATTTCAGCTTTAGGAACATACTTCTGAACTGTCTTAAGAAAATTTTTCATATCACTTTCCGTAGGAGATGTAAGCCTCTTATCAGGCACAGTATCTCTTACAGTAAACTGCTGTAAATAATATGCAGCAGCACCCTCAATCCATTTGCCAATTTCTTCAAAATCCGAAGCTTCATGATATTCATGTACAACCGTAGTCCGGAATTCATAAGGAACACCTGAATTCATAATGAGACTAATACTTTTTGAAATATTATCTGAATTTATATTCTGCAGCCCGATAGTCATAGAATACTTTGCCGGAGAATTCTTGATATCCATCGCGATATAATCTATAGCCTTGTCAGCTAATAGAGTTTCTACAACCTCCGGGTGATTTCCGTTTGTATCAAGTTTTACAAGGAATCCCATGTCTTTTATTTTAGATATGAGAATCGGCAGATCAGAATATATACAGGGCTCTCCGCCTGTTATTACGACTCCGTCAAGGAGTCCTTTTCTTTTTTGGAGAAATGAAAAAAGCTCCGTATCATCCATGATGGGAGCCATGCTTCCGTCTACAATTTCAAAATTATGACAAAACGGACATTTAAAATCGCAACCGCCTAAAAAGACGGTTGCTGCTATTTTTGACGGATAGTCCAATAATGTCATTTTCTGTAATCCATGAATTTTCATGATGCCTGCTTAATTTCGTTCTTTGTTATGCTCGGAAAAAGATTTGCTTTAAATAATGCCGGGCGAAGTGCATTGTACATTACTACTGCAAGAAGAGAATTGATCACTGCATTTATTATTGTAGCATAGGTGGTAACAGCTACAAGAGCACCAATGGCTGCTTCAGCCTTTTCAGCATTTGGTGTGAGAATAGTGTACCAGACATACTTAAGAGCAGGCTCGAATATGCAGTTAAAACCAAGTCCCACAATGGCAGCTATTATAGACCATTTAAGTATGTAGGTCTTTTTATGATCCTCAGAAATTCTGGCTAGCTTGTGAGCTACAAGTCCGACAATAAGTCCGATAACAAGTTTGCAGATAAAGGTTCTGGGAGCGGAGGCAGCATAACCGGAGATGATATCCGCAAGAGATAATCCAATTGCTCCGGCAAGTCCGCCGTACAATCCGCCTAATAATAAAGCACCGAGTACCACAAAGGCATTGCCAAGATGAACTTTGGTTCCAGAAGCGTTTATTGCAGGAAATACAGCATAGCCAACATAGCAAAGAGCTGCCATGAGACCTGCGTATGAAATTTTAGTAATCTGATTGTTTTTCATTATGTCCTCCATCGTTCGTTAACTTTTTTATTATTTTTCGTTTGACGAAATCATTTAACATAATATATCATCAAACTGGTAGTATTAAAAATATCAGATTTAGATTTTTTTATATAACCAGAATAGGATTGAAGACTATGGAAAAGACCAAAAGGTATCTAAAAGTATACGAACAGGTAAGGGAAGATATTATTAAAGGAAGATATTCCGTGGGCACGAAGCTTCCGTCAAAGCGCGTAATGGCCGAAGCTATGGGAGTCAGTGTGATAACAATAGAGCATGCTTATGAGCTCTTAACTGAAGAGGGATATATCAGTCCAAAGGAAAAAAGCGGTTATTTTGTAAGCTTTGATGATAAGGAAATATATACCGGAGCAGGTAGTAAGAATAAGACTACTCTAGCTGAGGATAACAGCAATTTAATTAAAGAAAAGGTTGCTTCTTCAGATCAGTTTTCCATGAGTACACTCCGTGTACCGAAGTTTTCATATTCTATATATGCAAAAACAGTGAGAAGAGTACTTAGTGAATACGGCTCCTTTGTTATGAATAAGTCTCCAAAGAATGGCACGGAAGAACTTAGAAGAGCCATAGCTGCATACCTTAGCAGGTCCAGGCGGCTACTGGTTTCACCGGATCAGATCATAGTGGGGGCAGGAGCAGAATACCTATACCTACTGATAGTGCAGACCTTTGGCAGAGATATAGTTTACGGAGTTGAGAGCCCATCCTATCAGAAGATTGCGAAGGTCTATACAGCCGGCGGAGCAGACATACATATGCTTAAGCTTGGAAACGATGGTATAGAAAGTGAAGAGCTTTGGAATGCTGATGTTAAGGTTTTGCATATAACACCCTATAGGAGTTTTCCCAGTGGTGTAACTGCTTCTGCTGCAAAAAAGAGAGAATATCTAAAGTGGAGCAGGAAAAAAGATGGTTTTATTGTTGAGGATGATTTTGAATCTGAGTTTACACCCAGCAGAAAGCCTGAGGAAACCATATTTTCACTGGATGAAGAGGGGAGAGTTATATATGTAAATACCTTTACAAGGACTATTGGCAGTTATGTAAGAGCTGCATACATGGTTCTTCAGAAGAGTTTGCTTCCTCTTTTTGCCGAAAAAACAGGGTTTTATGAATGTCCGGTGCCGACTCTTGATCAGCTTGTTATCGCTGCCTTACTTAATAGTGGAGATTTTGAGCGGCATATAAACAAAGTCAGGAGACAAAATAGGAAAAAGGATATTGAAAACAACCCGCTAGATGATATTATATAGAAGAAAATAATGAGAATATTTCTCAATAAATAATGAGGCTAATAATGAATTTAAAAGAATTGTCGCTCGGACATTCCGCAGTAATAACCAAGGTAGGTGGAGAAGGGGCTTTAAGACAGCACTTCCTTGATATGGGTGTTATTCCCGGTGCAGAGATAACGGTTGTAAAATATGCACCCCTTGGTGATCCTATTGAGCTCCAGATACATGGTTATGAACTCACACTTAGATTATCTGAGGCTGAAAAAATCGAAGTAACTGAGATAAACGAAAGAAAAAATAAGCACGAAAGAATTACTCAGATAGATAGCTCCGAACATCCGGGATTGGGTGAGGATGGAAGATATCATAATGATTCCGAGGGAGAAAAGCTTCCTGCCGGAACACTTCTTACTTTTGCGCTTGTAGGTAATCAGAACTGTGGAAAAACAACACTTTTCAATAAGCTTACCGGTGCAAATCAGCATGTCGGTAACTTCCCCGGTGTTACTGTAGACAGGAAGGACGGTCCGATAATCGGCTATCCTGATACTCTTGTAACAGATCTTCCCGGAATTTATTCCATGTCTCCTTACAGTAGTGAGGAGATTGTTTCGAGAAACTTTGTACTGGAAGAAAAACCTAAGGCAATTATCAATATTGTTGATGCTATGAATATAGAGAGAAATCTCTATCTCACCATGCAGCTTCTGGAAATGGATATTCCCATGGTAGTGGCACTGAACATGATGGATGAAGTGCGCGGCAACAATGGTTCGATAGATATTAATAAAATGGAAGCGTTGTTAGGAGTTCCTGTAGTTCCTATTTCCGCTGCAAAGAATGAAGGTGTTGCAGAGCTTATTCGACATGCGGTTCATATTGCGACCTATCAGGAAAAGCCGGTAAAACAGGATTTTTGTCAAAAGACAGATCATGGCGGAGCAATTCACAGAGCAATTCATGCTGTAGAATCCATAATAGAAGATCATGCTGAAAAAGCCGACATACCTATTCGATTTTCAACCACCAAGCTTATAGAGGGTGACATCCTGATATTAAAAAAGATGATTCTCGATAAGAACGAAAAGGAAATGATAGAGCATACAATCGTTCAGATGGAGAATGAAAGCGGAATGGACAGAAGCTCTGCAATTGCTGATATGCGCTATGACTTTATAGAGAGAGTCTGCGAGCAGACAGTAGTTAAGCCTTCTGAGAGTAAGGAACGCATAAGATCCGAGAAAATAGATGAGGTTCTTACCGGAAAATGGACAGCTATTCCATTTTTTATAATAATTATGGGAATAACCTTCTTATTAACCTTTAACGTAATAGGACCGTTTTTCCAGGATATACTGGCGGCGGGAATTGATTTACTTAAAGAGGCTACAGATGCCTGGATGCAAAAGGCAGAGGTTAATATAGCCATAAGAGAGCTTGTTATAAAAGGAATATTTGAAGGTGTTGGCAGTGTTGTAAGTTTCCTGCCGATAGTAGTCACGCTGTTTTTCTTTTTATCAATTATGGAAGATAGCGGATATATTGCAAGAGTTGCGTTTTTTATGGATAAGCTCCTTAGAAAAATCGGACTTTCCGGAAGAAGTATTGTGCCGCTCCTTATAGGCTTTGGATGTACAGTACCTGCCGTTATGTCAACAAGGACGCTGCCTTCAAGACGTGACAGACGAATGACTATTGTGCTTACTCCGTTTATGAGCTGTACGGCAAAGGTTCCGATTTACGCTTTTTTTGTAGATGCATTTTTCCCCAGACGCGGTGGACTTATCATGATCGGTCTCTATGTACTTGGCATAATTATGGGAATTCTTGTTTCATTGATTTATAAGAATACCTTCTTTAAGGGTGAAGCAGTTCCCTTTGTAATGGAACTTCCTAATTACAGAATGCCCGGATTTAAGAATGTTACACAGCTTCTATGGGAAAAGGCAAAGGACTTTCTGACCAAGGCATTTAGTATCATTTTCCTTGCTACAATTGTTGTCTGGTTCTTGCAGAGCTTTGATATGCACCTGAATTTTACGACAGATTCTGCAGTCAGTATAATGGCAACAATATCAGGACTTTTGGTGCCGATATTTAAACCTTTAGGTCTTGGCGATTGGAAGGTAGTCACTTCTCTTATAAGTGGTTTTATAGCAAAAGAGAGCGTCGTTTCAACCATGGAGATTCTGTTTACGGAAGGCATAGAAAACGCGCTTACAACAGTTACAGCTGCAACACTTTTAGTATTCTCACTTTTATATACACCCTGTGTTGCTGCTATAGCATCCATAAAACGTGAGTTGGGAGCAAAATATGCAATCTGCGTTGTCCTCTGGCAATGTGCGATAGCATGGGTGGTTGCACTTGTTGTAAGATTGATAATGCTGGCTATAGGATGAAAAATTGACTTTTTCCAATATTACCAGCAAGAAGTCATAAGTATTTTTGAAAAAATGCGCCTGGGTATAGAGTTCTATACCTAAGCGCTTTTTTATTTTTTCGGATGTTATTCTGCATACATTGCAAAACTTGTTGTGCTTGTTGAAATAGTTGGTTAGATACCCCGTAATTATATAAAAAAGCACTCGAAAGAATTAAAATAGGCAGGGTAACAATGAAGAAATAAAGGAGCTTAAGGATGAAGAGTTTTTTGGACAACGATTTTCTTTTGCAGACAGATACGGCAAAGCATCTTTTTCATGATTATTCAGAGGAACTTCCGATTATAGATTATCATTGTCATATTTCTCCCAGGGAAATATATGAGGATAAGCGTTTTGACAGTCTCGGAGATGTATGGTTTGGCGGAAAACAGGCAGACGGATCATACTTCGGAGATCATTATAAGTGGAGACTTATGCGTTCAAATGGTATCCCGGAGGAACTGGTTACAGGCAGAGATGATGAGCTTGAAAGGTTTAAGAGATTTGCGGATGCACTTTCTCTTTCAATCGGCAATCCAATGTATCACTGGTGCCATCTTGAATTAAAAAAGTATTTTGGAATTGATGAGCCCTTAACACCGGTAAATGCTGAGAAAATATGGAACAAATGCAATGATATGCTGAGGAATGATGACAGCTTTACAGTAAGAGGTCTGATCAAAAAGAGTAATGTTGCATATGTGGGAACAACGGATGATCCTGTAGATTCACTAGAGTGGCATGAGAAAATTGCTGCGGATGAAAGCATAGATTTCCTTGTTAGACCTTCCTTCAGGCCGGACAAGGCTGTAAATATACATAAGGAAGGCTTTAAGGAATATATTCAGGAGCTGGCAGGGGTAGTAGGAAAAGAAACCCTTGATTCCACACAGGATGTAATTGATGCTCTTATAGAAAGAGTGGAGTATTTTGCTGGGCGCGGATGTGTTGCATCAGATCATGGTCTTGACTATGTGCCCTTCAGAATTGTTTCTATGGAGGAATGTGATAAAGCCTTCAGAAAAGCGATGAGCGGAGAAGAGGTTTCTACTGAAGAGGCAGAAGGCTATCAGACAGCACTTCTTATAGCTCTTGGAAAAGCATATCATAAGCATGGAATAGCTATGGAAATTCATTATTCCTGCATGAGGAATAAGAATGAGAGAATGTTCAGACTTATCGGGCCTGACACAGGTTATGACATGATAGCAAATAATACCTGTGGTGAGAATATTGCAAATCTTCTCTCAGAACTGGATAAGACAGAAGAACTTCCAAAGACAATTATCTTTTCGCTTAATCCTTCAGATAACCAGCAGATCGGAACTATTATCGGAGGCTTCCAGTCCTCTGAGGTTCCTGGGAAGATACAACACGGCCCCGCATGGTGGTTTAACGATACAAAGATTGGTATGGAAGAACAGATGAAGTCTCTTGCAAGTCTTGGAATACTTGGTAACTTCATCGGTATGCTGACTGATTCAAGATCCTTCCTGTCATATACAAGACATGATTATTTCAGAAGAATAATGTGTAATCTTATTGGCGGCTGGGTTGAGAATGGTGAATATCCTAATGATGAAGAAGCTCTTAAGAGAATTGTCAGTGGCATCTCATACTACAATGCTAAACGATATTTCAATCTTTAAGAGATTCTAAAAAATATTAATATATTAGGAATATATTTAAGGAGAAAAAGACATGGAATTAAATTTAAGACAAGACTGCGCATACGATGCAGTATCACTTGGTGAAGTAATGCTGAGACTTGATCCCGGCGAAGGAAGAATTAGAACTGCAAGACATTTTACTGCCTGGGAAGGTGGCGGAGAGTACAATGTAATCCGCGGACTTAGAAGATGCTTCGGCATGAAAACAGCGGTCCTTACAGCCTTTGCTGATAATGAAGTAGGTAAGCTTATGGAGGATTTTATTCTTCAGGGCGGTGTTGATACATCCTTTATTAAATGGATGAAGACTGACGGAATTGGCAGAGAATGCAGAAATGGTCTGAATTTTACTGAGAGAGGCTTCGGTATAAGAGGAGCAAAGGGATGTTCAGACAGAGCTAACACAGCAATTTCCAAGGCTAAGCCAGAAGACTTCGACCTGGATAGATTATTTGGCGAGCTTGGCGTTAAGTGGCTTCATACAGGTGGAATTTATGCAGCACTTTCAGAGCAGTCAAGTGAGACAGTAATTGAGGTTATTAAGACTGCAAGAAAATACGGAACAGTTATTTCCTATGACTTAAACTACAGACCTTCCATGTGGAGTGCTATTGGCGGTAAGGTAAAAGCACAGGAGGTCAATAAGGAAATTGCAAAGTACGTTGACGTAATGATAGGAAACGAGGAGGATTTCACTGCTTGCCTCGGTTTTGAAATAGAGGGTAACGATGAAAATCTTGCAAAGCTTGATATTGAAGGCTACAAGAAAATGATCAGAGAGGTTGTAAAGACCTATCCTAATTTCAAGGCAGTTGCCACAACCTTAAGAGAGGTTAAAACAGCAACAGTTAATGACTGGAGTGCACTTTGCTTTGCAGATGGTGAAATTTACAAGGCTAAGGATTACAAGGGACTCGAGATAATGGATCGTGTCGGAGGTGGTGATTCCTTCGCATCAGGACTTATCTATGGACTGATGACAACAGGTGATGCAGAGCTTGCCGTAAATTATGGTGCAGCTCACGGAGCACTTGCCATGACAACACCCGGCGATACAACCATGGCTGACAAGAGTGAAGTTGAAGCTATTATGGGCGGCGCCGGTGCCAGAGTACAGAGATAAAAAAGAAAAGAGGTTAAAGCAGATGACTAACATAATAGAAGAACTCTCCGCATACGGAGTTGTTCCTGTAGTAGTAATAGACAGAGTAGAGGATGCAAAGCCCCTTGCTGAGGCACTTGTAAAGGGCGGCCTCAAGTGTGCGGAAGTTACATTCCGAACAGCAGCAGCAGCTGAAGCTATAAAAGTAATGACAGAAAACTTTCCGGAGATGCTTGTAGGAGCCGGAACCGTGCTTTCAACAAAGCAGGTAGATGACGCAATTGCGGCAGGTGCAAAATTCATAGTAAGCCCCGGTTTTGATCCGGAAGTTGTGGATTACTGTATTGAGAAAGGGTACCCTGTTCTTCCCGGAGTTGCCACACCTTCAGAGGCTGCATGGGGAATAAAGAGAGGCCTGAAGGTTCTTAAATTCTTCCCTGCAGAACAGGCAGGCGGACTTGCCATGATCAAGGCTATGGCTGCACCCTATACGGAAGTTAAGTTTATGCCTACAGGTGGAATTAATACAAATAATATGTCAGATTATCTTTCCTATGACAGAATTGCCTGCTGCGGTGGCAGCTGGATGGTAAAGGGTGATCTCATCAAGGCCGGAGACTTTGACAAAATTGAGGAGATGACCAGAGAGGCTGTAAAGAAAGTAAAAGAAATCAGAGGATAAAACTCTAATGTGAATAAAGAGTCTGGTATTCCTTTGGAGATATTCCGTATTCTTTTTTGAAAGCCTTAAAGAAGCTGGAATAATCCCTGAAACCAAAACGTTCATACGTCTTGCTGATGCTTTCGCCATTTGTTATGGCGCTCTGGCATTCGGCAAGGCGTTTTTTTATTATGTACTGATGCAGAGAGATACCAAGAGTATCCTTGAAAAGGTGTGAAACATAATATTTACTTACAAAAAACTGACCTGCAATTTCGTCAAGGGAAAGTGAGCTATCAAGATTACTTTCGACGTAAGAGAGGATGTTTTGAAATAGTGACACTTCATCGGATTTTGCATCTATATGCTCATTGTCATAGATCACGCGGTTAATGGTGAGTATCAGATCACAGAGACACAGATGCCTTGCTGTGCTACTGCCATATCTGTCTGAAGATATTTCCTCCAAAAGACGCAGAAATCTATATTCCACCTGATGATATTCTGCAGGTGAAAGAGAATAGATATATTTGTGAAATGCCTCTGCCTTTTGTATGAGATACATGTAGTCGACTGATTCCTGCATCAGACTTTTACAGCATTCTTTGCTTATCCAGAAGACAAAACGTCTATAGTTTTGCGCCGGGTCGTTCATTATGGCATGGTGACTGGTTCCGGGAGGAACAATCATAAGGTCTCCTGAAGACATTTTGTGGAGCTGCGATTCGCCATTTGATCTGAAAATCTCCATGGTAATATCACCCTCGATAAACAAATAAAATTCATAGTAATCGTGGGAATGGGGATTCAGAGTCTTAAAATTTCTGTCCGAATAATAGAACACCTCAAAGTCTGAGGATAGCATATATTGTCTTGTATTAAATGATGATCGAAGTTTATTTTTCATGTGCAATATTATAGGACAATTTTTGCAAACATGGCAACAAGTAATTCTATTCTAAACAAATAGGCAAAAAAGTAAGCTATATACATAAAAACAAGACATTTATTTGGAGGTAAGAATTTTTATGGAAATGACATTACGCTGGTATGGCACAAATTACGATACGGTCAAGCTCTGGCAGATCAGACAGATTCCGGGTGTTCATGGGGTAATTACTACTCTATATAATAAACAGGCAGGTGAACTTTGGGAGCAGAGCGAGATACAGGCTCTTAAGAAAGAGGTTGAAGATGCAGGATTGGAGATATCCGGTATCGAATCAGTAAACGTTTCAGATGCAATCAAGGCAGCAACCGCTGACAGAGATAAGCATATAGATAACTATATCAAAACACTTGAAAATCTGGGTAAGGAAGATATTCACATGGTATGTTACAACTTCATGCCTGTGTTTGACTGGACCAGAACAGAACTTGCAAGAAAGAGAGAAGACGGTTCAACAGTTCTTGCATATACTCAGGAAGCAGTTGATGCCATTAATCCTGAAAAAATGTTTGAATCCATTTCCGGCGAAACAAACGGTGCAGTAATGCCCGGATGGGAACCTGAGAGAATGGCTCATGTAAAAGAGCTTTTTGAATTATATAAGGGCATTGACGAGGATAAGCTCTTTGAAAATATTGTTTATTTCCTAAAGGCAATCATGCCTGTATGTAACAAATATGATATTAAGATGGCTATTCATCCTGATGATCCTGCATGGAGTGTATTCGGACTTCCCAGAATCATAAACAATGAAAAGAACATCCTAAAGCTTATGAAGGCTGTAGACGATGTGCATAACGGAGTTACCTTCTGTTCTGGCTCATATGGTACAAGCCTTGAGAATGACCTTCCACACATGATAAGAGCACTTGAGGGCAGAATACATTTTGCACATGTTCGTAACCTTAAGTTTATCTCACCTACAAACTTTGAAGAGGCTGCACATCTTTCATCAGATGGTACCTTCGATATGTATGAAATTGTCAAGGCACTTTATGAGACCGGCTTTGACGGCCCTATCCGCCCTGACCACGGAAGAATGATCTGGGGAGAAGTAGCAATGCCAGGGTATGGACTCTATGACAGAGCCCTCGGCGCTACATATATAAACGGACTTTGGGAAGCAATTGAAAAATCTCATCAGCGCGGACTGTGATTATATAACTAATAAATCTTCTTTTGGAGATGTAGAAAAAGGCGAAAACAAAAAAAAGCCTTCCCCCACCGGGGGCGCAAATCGTCCGGGGGACGATTGCTCTGCGCAGACCGAAGCGGAGCGTAGACAGGTGGCGCGAAGCGCCGGATGAGGGGATAAACAAATCAGGAGAATAAAAAATGAAACTAAATTCATCAAGCATAAAAACAGATACTGCCTGGAAGGACAAAGGTTACATCCTTCCTTCCTTCGACAGAGCAAAAATGATAGAAGAAACCATTGCCGCACCCGAGTGGGTTCATTTTGGAGCCGGCAATATTTTCAGAGCCTTTCAGGCAAATCTGGCTCAAAGAATGCTGGAGCAGGGCTATAACACCAAGGGTATTACAGTAGTAGAAGGCTTTGATTACGAGATAATTGAGAAAATGTACAGACCTCACGACAATCTGTCAATTCTTGTAACACTTAAGGCTGATGGCTCTGTAGATAAAACGGTCATCGAGAGCATAGCTGAGTCCTGCATACTTGATTCCGAAAACGAAAAAGAATTCGGAAGATTAAAAGAGATTTTTAGAGCAGAGTCTCTTAAGCTTGCAACCTTTACAATTACTGAGAAAGGATATTGCCTTACAAATGCTGCAGGTGAAACACTTCCTGCCGTGGCGGCAGATTTTGAAGAAGGTCCTGCGAAACCTCAGAGCTATATAGGTAAAGTAGCAGCACTTCTGTATGAGAGATATGCTTCAGGCAAAAAGCCCATAGCTATGGTAAGTACAGATAACTGTTCACACAATGGAGATAAGCTTTATGACGCTATCCATGCTTTTGCTGAGAATTGGGTGAAGAACGGAAAGGCTGATAAGGATTTCCTTGGCTATGTTGAGGATGAAAGTAAGGTATCCTTCCCCTGGTCTATGATTGATAAGATTACACCCAGACCGGATGATTCTGTTAACGATATTCTTAAAGGTGATGGCGTTGAGGAACTTGAAGCTGTTGTAACAAGCAAGAATACCTGGGTTGCGCCTTTTGTAAACGCCGAGGAAAGTGAATATCTCGTAATTGAAGATAAATTCCCTAACGGACGTCCTGCTTTGGAAAAGGTCGGAGTTATCTTTACAACAAAGGAAACTGTAGATAAGGTTGAGAGAATGAAGGTCTGCACATGCCTTAATCCTCTTCATACATCCCTTGCGGTATACGGATGCATTCTTGGCTTTGACAAAATTTCCGAAGAAATGAAGGATGAGGATCTGATAAAGCTTGTTAAGCAGGTTGGCTATGTTGAAGGACTTCCTGTAGTTACAGATCCCGGTGTTATCAAGCCACAGGCCTTTATTGATACAGTTGTAAATGTAAGAATACCAAATAAATTTATGCCGGATACACCTCAGAGAATTGCCTGCGATACTTCACAAAAGCTACCGATAAGATTTGGTGAGACAATTAAGGCATATATGAAATCCGATAGCCTTGATGTAAAGGATTTAAAGTGTATTCCGCTTGTATTTGCGGGATGGTTAAGATATCTGATGGGAGTAGATGACAATGGACAGACTTTCGAGCTAAGTCCCGATCCGCTTCTTGCAAAATGTCAGGAATATGTAAAGGACATAAAGCTTGGCGATAATAAAGATAAGGAATCTCTGAAAGCCAAGGTTCTTCCGCTTCTTAAGGATGAGACAATTTTTGGAGTTGATCTTGAAAAGGCAGGTTTGCTTGATAAAGTAGTCGACTATTTTGCAGCTCTAGTGGAAGGTACGGGCTCTGTCAGAAAAACTCTTCATGCAACAGTTGCTTAATTATATTTTTATATTGTTTTAATGGTACTTGAATAAATCCCAATATAGAATAAGGATGTAGAGGTGTGTACAAAAAACACTTGAATGAGTTTTTAATGTAGGCTAATAATATAGAGGTGATGCCATGCTGGACAAACTTATTCTGATTGGGGCAACAACCCTGACATTAAGTGGCATTATGGGTGCCATACTTATAATTTCATGGCCGGATAAACCGGTTGAAGGCACCTTTAAGGAAGTTCTAAAGGGACTTCATCTTAAATGGAAGATTCCGCTTCTGATAGAAGCATTGCTTATTGTGGCATCTATAGTTTTGTGTATCTTATCACTGATATTCTGGATCAGAGGAGGTAAGACACTTTAACCATTAAAATAATATCTACACGAGAGGAGAGTTGTATGAAAAATTATAAGATCAACACTAAATGTGTTCAGGGTGGCTATACGCCTGGTAACGGTGAACCCAGACAGATTCCCATAGTTCAGTCTACTACTTTTAAATATGATACAAGCAGTGATATGGGAAAGCTTTTTGATCTTGAAGCATCAGGTTATTTCTATACAAGACTTCAGAATCCCACTAATGATTATGTGGCTGCAAAAATAGCAGAGCTTGAGGGAGGCACAGCAGCAATGCTTACATCCTCCGGACAGGCAGCCAATTTTTTTGCACTTTTCAATATCTGCGAAGCAGGTGATCATATTGTTTCTTCCGCATCAATCTATGGTGGAACCTTTAATCTTATGGCAGTAACCATGGCTAAGATGGGTATTACCACAACCTTCGTGGCTCCTGATTGTTCAGAGGAAGAACTTAATGCAGCATTTCAGGATAATACCAAGGCAGTATTCGGTGAGACAATAGCTAATCCAGCACTTACAGTTCTTGATATTGAAAAATTTGCCAAGGCAGCTCATGCACATGGCGTTCCGCTTATTGTAGACAATACCTTCCCTACACCTGTAAACTGCAGACCTATTGAATGGGGGGCAGATATAGTTACCCATTCCACAACAAAATACATGGATGGACATGGTGCAGCTGTAGGCGGAGCAATTGTTGATTCCGGTAAGTTTGACTGGATGGCACATGCTGATAAATTCCCCGGACTTACACAGCCCGATGATTCCTACCACGGAATAGTTTATGCTGAAAAATTCGGAAAAGAGGGTGCATTCATAACAAAAGCAACCTCACAGCTTATGAGAGATCTTGGAAGCATACAGTCTCCTCAGAATGCATTTTATCTTAACCTTGGACTTGAATCTCTTCACGTACGTATGCCACGTCATGTTGAGAATGGAACAGCAGTAGCTGAGTTCCTTGAAAAGCATCCAAAGGTTGTAAAGGTAAATTATCCCGGACTTAAGAGTGATGCTTTTTATGACACAGCAATGAAGTATATGGGAAATGGCGGATGTGGTGTTGTATCCTTTGAAATAGAAGGTGGCAGAAAAGCAGCCGAAGAATTTATGGGCAAACTGAAGCTTTGTGCAATTGAAACCCATGTTGCAGATGCGAGAACCTGCTGCCTTAATCCGGCAACCTCAACCCATCGTCAGATGACAGATGAGCAGCTTGAAGCAGCCGGAATACCTGCAGGTCTTATCAGAATCTCCTGTGGACTTGAGGATAAGGAAGACCTTATAGCTGACATTCAGCAAGCTCTAGCGTAAGGAATAAAAAGCTAAGCCCTCTCAATAATATGCGCCAGCACATGAACAGCATATAGACTCATAGCAGCTCTGCTTTGCTTTAACTTATCGGTTAATTCAAAGTAGAGCTTTTTATCACCGTATTCCTTTTTGAAAACAGGTGTAAAAACTGAATCCCATTGCATTAAATACTGCCCGGGTTTTCTTGTGTAACAGTTAGCAGCGGTAGCCTGTACTCTGTGAGTTTTATCCACAAACTGAGCAACTGACTTATGCAGAGCCTGATCCTCAGCCGGCAGATAATAGTAGTCCTTATAATTGCTGTAGAAATATTTGAGTTCAGCCTCTATAAGCGGAATGCGCAGGGTTGCAGTATCACCCTCGGCTTTAAAATAACATTCGTCAGCGGTTCCTCCAATTGAAGAGGGAAGAATATCGGGAAGAGATACTTTCATTAGAATCTCTTGCTTTTGCTTGCCATCAATATCGTTATAATAGTTTGCCTGTACCTTCATCGCACGAATAGGAAGATCAATTACAGCATCCGGATTTTCATTATCCGAAACTTCATCCACTAAAAATCCTGTACGAACCTGAGGGTATACAGGAGCATCCGTCTTGAAAATAATTACCTTCTGACCGGTGATCATACTGAAAAAGTCATGATAATAAAGAGCAGGAAGTAGCGCAAACATACCGCGAACATCATCAGCGTTATGCAGTAATAGAATTTTATAGTTGTCTTCGTCAGGCTCTATAAGATATTCCTTGTAAACACGTATCAGTTCTCCGCCGGAGTAAATGTCCTGTCTGTCAATGCCAAGAAAAAGCTCTATTGTTTTTTGTTTGCAGTCAGGCACTCCAAGTATATTTTTATAAGGCGCTATACGTTTGTATATGTCTATGGAGTTCATCTTTTCCAAAGAGTTCTCTATATGAAATCTGTCACACTTAAACTGAATAAAGGGAAGATCGAAACGATTTCCGTTAAAGTGAATCAGAACCTTATACTCTTTTGAGAATGTGATAAATGCTCGGACAAGTTCTTCTTCATCACCACGTCTGTCTGCAAAGAACTGCTTGAGATTCCAGGTACCATTTTTATAAAAAGCGCATCCTATCAGATAAATAGTACTGTTTTTGGGAGAAAGACCGGTAGTTTCTATGTCAAGAAATAAAATATCTTCAGGCTTATCGCAGATTCGGCTGATAGGATAGCTATCAGCTGTAGCATTTATTACTTCATCTATAATTTTCATATCAGAAAACCCCACGAAATTTAAATAATTCTATATAATCTACAAACATTTTTATTGTATCACAGATATATTGAAAATAAATGAGGATAATTCTTATTAAAATCTGACTATTAAAGAATTTATGTAGTATAATAGAATAAATTTATTATTCGTTTAGAATAATTATTCTTATGGGGAAAATCTTTTTTACAATTCCATTTTAATAATTTTATTCTGAACATAATTCTGCCTTCGAGGCAAAAAAAAGAAAGGGTAGGAAATGGCTAAATTAACTTTTGTGGGGGGAGTTCATCCTTATGAAGGTAAAGAGCTTTCTAAGGATAAACCCATCAAAGAAGTCCTGCCGAAGGGTGATCTTGTCTATCCGGTATCTCAACATATCGGAGCACCTGCAAAGCCTATTGTTCAAAAAGGCGATCATGTGCTTGTGGGACAGAAGATTGCTGAAGCGGGGGGATTTGTCTCAGCACCAATCTATGCAACAGTATCCGGAACCGTTAAGGGGATTGAAAAGAGAAGACTCGCAAATGGCGGTATGTGCGACAGTATAATTGTCGAGAATGACGGCCTTTACGAGGAAGGCGAAATGCTTCCGACTAAGCCTCTTGATGAACTTACAACTCAGGAAAAAATTGACCTTATCAGAGAAGCCGGAGTAGTCGGAATGGGAGGAGCAGGATTCCCTACCGCTGTCAAATTATCTCCAAAGGAACCTGAGAAAATTGAATATGTAATCGCGAACTGCTCAGAATGTGAGCCTTACCTTACCAGTGACTATCGTCGTATGGTTGAGGAACCGGAGCTCCTTCTTAGTGGTCTTAGAATTGCGGTTTCATTATTCCCCAACGCAAGAGGAATTTTGGCGATTGAGGATAACAAACCTGATTGTATAGCAAAGTTCCGCGAGCTCACAAAAGATGATGATAAGATCATGGTCAAGGCACTTCAGACAAAGTATCCTGAAGGTGCTGAGCGTATGCTTATATATGCCTGCACAAAAAGAGAAATCAATTCTTCCATGCTTCCTGCTGATGCAGGCTGCATAGTTGACAACGTAGATACTCTTTGCGCCGTAAGCAGAGCCGTAACAGAGGGACGTCCTCTCATGGAGAGAATCGTTACCATTACAGGTGATGCAGTTGCTGATCCCAGAAACTACAAAGTAAGAATCGGAACCAACTACAGAGAGCTTCTGGATGATGCAGGCGGATTTGTTAAGGCACCTGCCAAGATCATATCAGGCGGACCCATGATGGGCTTTGCGCTATTTGATCTTGATGTTCCGACAACCAAGACAGCATCAGCGTTAACTTGTCTTACAGAAGATGCGGTTTCAGCAATTGAGCCCAGCGCTTGCATTAACTGTGCTAAATGCGTAGAGGTTTGCCCCGAGAGACTCATTCCCAAGAACCTTGCGGATGATGTTGAAAATGGACAGGAAGAAAAATTCCTTGCAGAGTATGGAATGGAATGCTGCGAATGCGGATGCTGCAGCTATATCTGTCCTGCCAGAAGACAGCTTACACAGCTCATAAAAGGTATGCGTAAGATTCAACTCGGAAAGAGGAAGAAGTAAAGGACTATATCAGAAAGGAAAAGACAATGAGCGATATGATGAAAGTTTCGTCAAATCCGCACGTTCGGTCCGGTGTGACAACCTCTAACATTATGATGTGGGTAGTCATTGCACTTCTTCCGGCTGCAGGATTTGGAATTTATAACTTCGGAATAGATGCGCTGATAATACTTTTATTATCTGTATTTTCAACAGTAGCTACCGAGTTTTGTTATGAAAAGATATTAAATAAAAAGATAACCATAGGTGATTTTTCAGCGGTTGTTACAGGACTGCTGCTAGGAATGAACCTTCCCTGCACAGTACCGTGGTGGCTTCCAATTATCGGTGGAATATTTGCGATTCTTGTCGTTAAGATGCTTTTCGGAGGTCTCGGACAGAACTTCATGAACCCGGCTCTTGGTGCAAGATGCTTCCTGCTTATATCATTCCCGGCACTTATGACTAACTTTGTTACCGATACATATACGTCAGCAACACCTCTTGCTGCACTTAAGGCAGGAGAGGAGGTTACCGTGATTGATATGATCATCGGTAAGATTCCCGGAACAATCGGTGAGACTTCAATGATTGCCATAGTTATTGGTGCATGCATTCTTATCATGCTGGGAATCATTGATCTGAAAATACCGGGAACTTATATTGTTTCCTTCGTTATTTTCATAATCCTCTTTGGAGGACACGGACTTAACGGTGCATATATTTCTGCACAGCTTGCAGGTGGCGGACTTATGCTTGGTGCATTCTTTATGGCAACCGATTACGTAACAAGTCCAATTACCACAAAGGGTAAGTACATTTATGGTGTTTTCCTTGGCGTCCTCACCGGAATTTTCCGCGTGTTCGGCGTATCTGCAGAGGGTGTATCCTATGCGATCATAATCGGCAATCTTATCGTTCCGCTTATTGAGAAGTACACAATTCCGAGAGCGTTCGGTATCAGACCCGTAGAAAAGAAGGAGGAGAAAAAAGCATGACAGATGTAAAAACTATGCTGAAAAATGCACTCATCCTTTTCATAATTACTCTTGTGGCAGGTGTTTCCCTTGGCTTTGTTTATCAGGTTACAAAGGAACCCATTGCCTACCAGGAGGAGCTTGCTCAGATAAAGGCTAATCAGGCAGTTTTCCCTGATGCAGCTGATTTTGAAGATGTTGATATTGATGAATCTGTAAAGGCTTCTGTTCTTAGCGGAGCTGATTACAGCAAAATCGATATTCTCAGTGCTAAGAAAGCTGTTGATGGCTCCGGGAACGGACTTGGATATGTTATTCAGGTATCAAGCGGCGGATATGGAGACAAGATAGTATTTACAGTTGGTATATCCAATGAATCCAAGGTTAATGGTATATCACTTATTTCCATAAACGAGACACCCGGTCTTGGTATGAATGCCGAGAAGGTCCTTGTTCCTCAGTTTGCAGGAAAGCCTGCGGGTCAGTTTTCTGTAACTAAAAATGCTGCTTCTTCAGACAGTGAGATAGAGGCTATTTCAGGTGCTACTATCACTTCAAAGGCAGTTACATATGGCGTTAATGCAGCAGTTGCTTATTTCCAGGCTGCTTTTGCAGGTTAAGGAGGTGTTCATATGAGTGAAGAGAATAAAGGAGCTTTAGGCTTCAAACAGGACACCCCCATGGAGCGTTTCCTGAACGGACTTATAGTTGAGAATCCGACACTGGTTCTTATGATCGGTATGTGTCCTACACTGGCTGTTACAACCTCAGCAATCAACGGTGTGACAATGGGACTTGCAACAACCTTTGTTTTGGCACTTAGTAATGCTGTTATATCACTTCTTAGAAAAGTGATTCCGGATACTGTACGTATTCCTGCATTTATTGTTGTAATCGCATCCTTCGTTACACTGGTTCAACTTGTTATGCAGGCTTATGTTCCGGTAATGTATCAGGCTCTTGGTGTTTATATTCCGCTGATAGTAGTTAACTGTATTATCTTCGGAAGAGCCGAGGCTTATGCATCAAAGCATGACCTTATTCCTTCCTTCTTTGATGGAATAGGAATGGGACTTGGCTTTACCTGTGCAATCACTGTTATCGGACTTTTCCGTGAGCTCATCGGCGGTGGCACAATGTTCGACGTTCAGATATTCGGAGAGGGTTCCGTAGTTCCCGGACCTGTGGGTTATTTCTTTAGCCAGTATCAGCCGATTCGTATTTTCATTCAGCAGGCCGGTGCATTTATCGTACTTGCAGTACTGATTGCTATCATGAATCAGGTTAAGTTTAATATGGAAAAGAAGGGCAAGGATACTTCCAAGTTTGGCGTAGGCGGATGCTGCAGTGATGTTGAGATCAAGGATCCGCATAAGGTTAAGGACGAGCTTCTTGCAAAGGAAAAGGCAGCTCTTGAAACAAAGGCTGAAACTATTAAACCTTCGGATATAAAGGTTCCTGAAAAAGAACCTGTTCCTGTGGAAAAAAATACAGAAGAAATAAAGGAAGTTATTACACCCGGAGAGGAGGATAAGAAATGACAAATACAATAGTAGGACTTTTGTCCATCATGATTACAGCCTCTCTTGTTAATAACGTAGTACTTAGCCAGTTCCTTGGACTTTGTCCTTTCCTTGGTGTTTCAAGAAAAACAGAGACGGCTTTTGGTATGGGTATGGCGTGTGTATTCGTAATATCACTCGCATCCCTTGTTACAAATGTGATTTACAAATTCATTCTTTCACCACTTGACCTGTCATTCTTACAGACAATCGTGTTCATCATGGTTATTGCAATGCTGGTTCAGTTCGTTGAGATGTTCCTTAAAAAGTTTGTTGTATCACTTTATCAGTCACTTGGTGTTTACCTTCCGCTTATTACAACAAACTGTGCAGTTCTTGGTGTTGCGCTTAACAACGTAACAAACGGCTATAGTATTTTAGAGAGTACAATATGCGGTTTTGCAACAGCAGTCGGCTTTACAATTGCCATCGTAATTCTTGCCGGTATTCGTGAGAAGATTCAGTTTAATGATATTCCCAAGCCTTTCAGAGGAATGCCTACTGTACTTCTTGCTTCAGCACTTATGGCAATTGCGTTTACAGGATTTTCAGCACTTAGATAGTAGTTGTTATAAAGATTTTAAAAGATATATTTCCTGCCTTCTCCTTGGGGGCGCACGACGTCCGGGGGACGTCGGCTTTGCGCGGACCGAAGCGGAGCGTAGACAGGTGCCCGAAGGGCGGATGAGGGGAAATAAAAAGGAGACAATTATGATTAGTGGTGTACTCATTGCTACGGCAGTGGTAGCCGGCGTCGGAATTCTTATTGGAATAATCCTAGGCGTAGCCGACATGAAGCTGCATGTAGATGTTGATGAGAAAGAACAAGCTATATTGGAAGCACTTCCGGGAAATAACTGCGGTGGATGCGGATTTCCGGGATGCTCAGGATGTGCTGCCGCAATTGCTAAAGGGGAGGCTCCGGTAAGTCAGTGTCCTGTCGGAGGACCTCCGGTAGCAGCAGTAATATCAGGAATTATGGGAGTAGATGCAGGAGATGCTAAACGTATGGTGGCCTATGTTCACTGTGGAGGTGATTGTGAAAAGGCTACGCAGAGATATGAATACGTAGGTGCAGATGACTGCCGCGTGATCAACCAGGTTCCGGGTTCCGGACCAAAGACCTGCACATTCGGATGCCTCGGTGGAGGAAGTTGTGTAGGCGTTTGTCAGTTTGATGCTATACATATCGTAAATGGAATAGCAGTTGTTGATAAGGAAGCATGTAAGGCCTGTGGCCAGTGTATTAACATCTGTCCCAGACATCTTATTGATCTTATTCCTTATGATGCGACAGAGTCAGTTCGCTGCAAGTCTCAGGATATGGGTCAGGCAGTAAACAAGTATTGTAAGGTTGGATGTATTGCCTGCCATATTTGTGAAAAGAATTGTCCTTCAGGTGCTATCACCGTAGAGAACAATGTTGCCACAATTGACCAGGATAAATGTACACACTGCGGCTTATGCGCAGAGAAATGTCCTAAAAAAGCAATACAGGCTATGTAATTGAAAAAAAGGATGCCCCGAGGTATATATATTCATCCCCAACCTCGTTACGCTTCGCGTAGAATCGGTTGGAGCTGAATATATATGCCCCGGGGCTGTTTTTTGATTAATTTATCATAAGAATGGATGAGATATGGTAAACTAGTCTTTGTGGAAGGAAACATAAGGTGATAAGTATGAAAAAAGAGAGTTTTACGGAGGAGGATTGCGTTGCAGACAAAAAATACACGACTTGAGACAATAGATGTAATCAGGGGAATTACCATAATCAGTATGGTTTTATACCATTTTTGCTGGGATTTAAATTATTTAAAGGGCTTCGAAATGTCCTGGTATGGAACCTTTGGATCATACCTGTGGCAACAGAGCATATGCTGGTCTTTTATACTTATTGCAGGATTCTGTATGCATTTTGCAAGAAGCCCCATTAGAAACGGAGCTATTGTTTTTCTGTGTGGCATAATAATTACTCTTATAACGGAAATGTTTGTTCCTGAGGCACCTGTATATTTTGGGGTTTTGACATTTCTTGGTTCAGCGATGATTATTTTGGGATTGATAAGACTTATTATTAATAAGCTTTTCAATAAAAAAGCAGAAGATAATCCTGATGATAGAACCTTTATTGTAGATCCGTTTTGGGGATGTATAGTAAGTATCCTGTTGTTTGGTATAACAAAATCAATAAACTTTGGAATGCTTAATCTGTTGATTACAAAAGTGACGCTTCCTGATTCTCTGTATGGTATAGGTGCAGAGGGTATGAACAATTCATTTCTTACCTATCTTGGATTTATGCAGGATGGCTTTTATTCCTCAGATTATTTTTCATTGATGCCATGGATATTCCTGTTCATAGCAGGCTATTTTGCATATGGAGTATTGGAAAAGCATTTTGAAAAAGGTGTATTTCATATAAATATTAAGCCGCTGTCATGGATTGGCAGGCATTCACTTTTAATATATATGCTACATCAGCCTGTATTATATGGAATATCAATGCTTATTAAATAATCATATAGTTAAAACGTTTCCATATGTTACTATATTTGTGTTACAATCATTTCTTGTGTGCTTACAAATTGCACATAAATAGCTAGAATAATATTTACCGGAGGGAACAAGTATGAAAAAAAGAATGAATTTTGGGGTTGTATTTGCAGTTGTATTTGGGGTGGCATGTGCTATTCTTGTGGCTTTTTTGATCTTCATATTAAGCACATCGAACACTCTTAGAGAATTTAAGGTTGATATGTTTGTTCTTTGCAATGAGGCAGATATATGTGTAAGAGAAAGTGATGAGGGGAATCTCAGGATAGATTCAGATAATCTTGGGGCCCTGTATGCAATCATTTATTCTACAAAGGGGTACTTTACAGTAGGGACTCCTGAAGTTAAAGAAGAAATCAATTTGAATTTTGATCACAATGATGATAAATGGAATCTTACAATAGGAAGGGCCGGAGAAAACAGGCTTTTAGTCGAACTCGACGGGCCAAGAAATTACAAGGTGTATGTAAAGGACAATAAGAAATTCGAAGAAATCCAGAGATGTGTTTCTAAAAGCGGTTATCATACTGCCAACAAACTAATAGGCGGTAAGTAATATAAAAAGGCATTATTGCGGACTGGGAAGTTTGCAAAAGTAAAAAATCAAAGAGGAGATTTTAATGAGAAAAACTAAGATCGTTTGTACAATTGGACCCGCAAGTGAATCAGAGGAGATGATTGCAGCACTTTGCAAAGCAGGTATGAATGTTGCAAGACTTAACTTTTCACACGGAGATCATGAGGAGCAGCTTGCCAGAATTAAAAGGATAAAGAAGATAAGAAAAGAACTCGGACTTCCTATAGCTATACTTCTTGATACCAAAGGTCCTGAGTATCGCATAGGCACCTTTAAAAATGGCAAGGTTACTCTTGAGGCAGGAAAAAAGTTTACCTTTACTACTGAAGATATAAAGGGAGATGACACTATTGTTTCAGTAAGCTACAAGAATCTTGCCAAGGAGCTTTATAAGGGCGACAGAATTCTTCTGAACAATGCTCTTTTAGAGTTCAGAGTACTCAGCACAGATGGTACAAGGATAGAAACAGAGATAGTTACCGGTGGTGAGCTTTCCGATAAAAAGAGCATGAGCTTCCCTGGAAAGCATATTAAGCAGGTTTACCTGTCAGAGCAGGACAAGTCTGATATTCTTTTCGGCGTTGAAAATGATGTGGATTTCATCGCATGTTCCTTTGTTTCAGTCAAGCAGGATCTGGTTGACGTTCATGAGTTCCTTAAGGCTCATAACGGAAATGATAAGGTTCAGCTTATTGCAAAAATTGAGAACCAGTCAGGTTATGACAATATTGAGGACATCTGTACAGAGTGTGATGGTATCATGGTTGCCCGTGGAGATATGGGGGTAGAGGTTCCTTTTGAGCAGCTTCCTGCTATACAGAAGGATCTTATCACAAAGTGCCGTATGCTTGGAAAGCGTGTTATTACAGCAACAGAGATGCTCGAGTCGATGATCCATAATCCCAGACCAACAAGAGCAGAGACCTCTGACGTAGCTAATGCTGTTTATGACGGAACAAGCGCTATCATGCTTTCAGGAGAGACAGCTGCAGGACAGTATCCTGTACAGGCTGTTGAAACAATGGCAAAGATTGCAGAGACAACAGAGCAGAACATTCATTACAACAAGCGCTTCTACAACTATGATTTCATTATAAAAAATGATGTGGATGCAATTTCTCATGCAACCTGCGGAATGGCTATTGACCTTGATGCCAAGGCTATTGTTGCCTGCACTTTATCCGGACGTACAGCGAGAATGGTTTCAAGATTCCGTTCACCTGTAGATATCATCGGTCTTACAACTAATGAGAAGACCTGGAGATGGCTCTCACTTTCCTGGGCTGTTACACCCAAGATGTGTGATGTATTTCCATCAACAGATGTACTTTTCTACAGCGCCAAGAAAGTAGCTATCGAGACCTTCGATCTCAAGGAAGGTGACAAGATTGTTATCACAGGCGGCGTAACCAACGGAGAGTCAGGTAATACGAATCTTATTAAGATAGAGGATGTCTGAGTAATAAAAATTACTTAGCATAGATTATTTAAATTTATTGGTGAATTTATTTAAAGCCTTCCCTCTTGGGGGCGCTCAACGTCCGGGGGACGTTGGTTTAGCGCGGACCGAAGCGGAGCGAAGACAGGTGTCAGCGAAGCTGACGGATGAGGGTGAAAGAGGAGTGCGAAATATGAAAAAGAAAAGCATAGCTAGTATGATGCTTGGTCTAGCACTTACCTTAAGTGCATGTGGTAGTAATGTTGCAGGTAAAACAACAGATAGTTCTGTGACAGAAGAATCCATATCTACAGAAGAAAGTACTGAAAACTCTACAGAAGAAGCTGCAGAAACTTCTGAAACAACAGAAGCTTCGTCTGAAGAAACCGAGGATGCTACAACTGTAGAAAGCCAGGATGCAGAATCTGCGGAAGACGATAATAGTATTGAAGAAAGTGCAGAAGATACCACAGATGATACTGCAGATACTGATGAAGAATCAGATGCAGAACCAAATACCGAGGAAACTACGAGTGATGAAAATATAGAAACCTCGCCATTTGTTTTGTGGTCATACAATGGATATGTTGATGAATGCAAGGAATATACATGGTGTGATGATTTCACTGATAAGGATTTTGACAAAGATGGTACCACAGACAGGCTTTATCGTACTCATCACGAGGAACCTCAGACGGCAGATTATGTTATCGAATTTGGAAATGGCAACAAACTGGAAATTGACGGAGTTTGGGAGACCGGCTTTCCGCACATTCAGATGGATGACCTGAATGGCGATGGCGAAAAGGATGTACTATTTACACTTTCCTATGACACCAGCACCGATCCATGGGCTTTTGGGAATATGCTCGTCTATGAGTATAACAGCGCAGACAAGAGTTACAAAGAAGCTGAACTTCCCTTTGAAAAGACTGACGAAGTGGGAAGCACAGCGCTTATGGTTGACTATGGCGTACCTACAGAGGATGGCCATATTAGCTTCGATGTAAAGAAGGCAGGATATTCAGCTACCCTTTTGACAGATAATGATTTTATCAGTAACTATTGGACAAAAGAAGCAACATCCGAGGAACGAAATGTCTATGAGGCTTCTATAGAAGATTATCAGGGCAGTAAAGCAATACATTGCAATATGGAAATGATAACAAAATCAGGAATAACAGTATCCTTTTATATAGTTAATGAAAATGGGCAATACGTAATAAAGGATATGGGAAGTACTGATGACTTAATCCAGGCAAAAGTCAATGAGATTAAGGAAATGTCTGCTTCTGAGAATACGGAACAGACTGAGGTGCAGGCTACCGCAGCAACTCCTCAGACAGGTGGACATCTGGTTGTAATAGATCCGGGACACCAGTCAAAGGGAATGTCTGAAAAAGAGCCTAACGGCCCGGGTTCTTCTAATATGAAGGCTAAGGTTACCGGAGGAACATCAGGTAAGACTTCAGGACTTACGGAGTATCAGCTGAATCTTACAATTGGACTGCTACTGCGTGATGAGCTTGTTAGTCGCGGATATACTGTAATAATGACAAGAGAATCAAATGATGTAAGCCTGAGTAATGTTGACCGTGCTCAGATTGCAAACAACGCAGGGGCAGAAGTTTTTATCAGAATTCATGCAAACGGATCAAACGACACTTCAGTTAATGGCGCTATGACAATCTGCCAGACCTCATCAAATCCCTATAACGCAGCGTATTACTCCCAGTCAAGAAAGCTTTCAGACTGCGTACTTGGCGCTTATTGCTCAGCTACAGGCTTCAAAAAGCAAAGCGTTTGGGAGACGGATACCATGACAGGTATTAACTGGGCTAATGTTCCATCAACTATTATTGAGATGGGATATATGTCCAATCCTACAGATGATGCCAATATGGCAAATCCTGAGATGCAGAAGAAAATGGCTGTAGGTATTGCAAACGGAATAGACAACTATTTTGCCCAGTAATCTTTTTAAATAAAAAACGGTAGAAAACACAATGACCGAGATATATCGAACACTTTAAAAAAATCTGTTTGATATGTTTCGGTCATTTTTTATGTATGTGTTCATTAAGTCTTACAGCCTATGGAACAGTGGAAACAATTATGATAACTTCGTTGTTGTTAACAGGAACCAACAATATTATATGGAAACTGAAATGATTCCTGAAGGGAGAACTAAGATGAAAAAAACTTATCCGCTTACAGCAGCACAGAATATGCATTATAGATGGATAAAAGAGTATGGCACTCAGCAGGTATCCGGACTAAGCATTGTCGCAGCATTAAAAGCTGAACTTGATTTCGGACTTCTGAAAAAGTGCATCGAGCTTGAAATGGAAAGATATGGCTGTATGAGAGTTCGCTTTACAAAGGCTGACAAGGATGGAAATGTACAGCAGTATCTGATTAAGAAGGATCACAGAGACATTCCGATTAAAGATCTTACCGGAATGAGCATGAAGGAAGCAGATGACCTTATGCAGAGCTGGGCTTATCAGACCTTTGATGGTGATGACATTCCCATGTGTGAAGTCTATATGATGAAGCTTCCGGAAGGATATCGTGGATTTTTCATACATATGGATCACAGACTGATTGATTCCTGCGGAGTTGTGGTAATGACAAACGACATAATGTCACTTTACACACACTACCGATTTGGCGCTGAATATCCGGCAGATCTTGCTGACTTTGAGACAGTTCTTGAATCTGATCTGAAAAAGGCAAGTAATGAGAAGAGATTCCAAAAGGATAAGAAGTTCTGGGATGATCAGTTGGACGCCTATGGCGAACCTTTATATTCGGATATACAGGGACCATCAGTTTTGGATGAGGCAAGAAAAAAGCATAAGAATAAGAAGCTCAGAAGTGCTGATATTGAACGAAAGGAATTATTTGTAGCAGTAAAGGATTACAAGCTGGAACCTGAACCGGCAAAAAGACTTATGGATTTTTGCATGAACCATAGCATTTCAATGACAAACCTTTTGCTTCTTGGTATTAGAACATATCTTTCAAAACAGAATGACGGACAGGAAGATATATCAATACAGAACTTTATATCAAGACGATCCACAAAGGATGAATGGACTTCAGGTGGAAGCAGAACAATCATGTTCCCTTGCAGAACTGTTATTAGTTCAGATACGGATTTCATTTCTGCAGCATATGAAATACAGGATGTACAGAACAGAATTTATATGCATAGCAATTATGATCCGGCACTAATTTATGATGAGATAAAAAAGCGCTATAACACACCGGATGATACAACCTATGAGAGCTGTTATCTGACCTATCAGCCCATGCCTGTTAAGATGGATAATCCTTTTCTTAAAAATATACCGATGCATGCCAAATGGTTTGCCAATGGTGCTGCAACAAAGAAAATGTATCTTACTGTTTCTCATACTGAGGACGGTGGCATGAATTTTTCATATCATTATCAAACAGTGCAGCTTAACGAAAAGGATGTAGAGTTGATGAATTACTACCTGATGAGGATCCTTTTCAGAGGCATTGAACAGCCTGATATGACAGTTGGCGAGATTATGGAAGCAGTTTAAGGAAGTAACAAATTATTTTTCATATAACAGATTATAAATTGAGGAGGAAAAAATTATGAGCAGAGAGATGAAATTTAAGGAACTGATAGCACAGTACTGTGAGGTTGCGCCTAAGGATATGAAGGATGCACTTAGATTTAGGGAGGACCTGGGTTTTTCATCACTGGACTTTATGTCATTTCTTGGAGAGCTTGAAGATGAATTTGATGTCGAGCTTGAGCAGGAAAAAGCAGTTTCAATTCACACAATCGGTGAGGCTATGAACCTTCTTAACGAGCTTGCAGTTGCATGACTACAATGTGAATGTTTTCAATATAGTAAAAAGGATGTAGCTCCTACATTATAGCCTTCTCCCTTGGGGAGAAGGTGTCAGCGAAGCTGACGGATGAGGGGAAATACGGAGGAAAATATGAATAATATAAGATCTATCTGGGACGAGTCAGTTGAAAAATATAAAGATATACCGGCAGTAAGATGGCTGGTAAAAAAAGACATACGTGAAAAAAATTATGGGGAACTTGATAGCTCAGTGAAAAAAGTGAGAGCTTTTCTTGAAAAAGAGGGGTACAGAGGATCACATATAGCCATAATAGGAAGCAGTTCTCCAGAGTGGATTGAGGCATATCTTGGAATAGTGACAGGCGTTAACATTGCAGTTCCGCTTGATGCAGGACTTCCCGATGATGAACTGATCGAGCTTATCCAGAGATCCGATTCCGAGGCACTGTTCCTTGGAACCAATAAAGTGACCTTAATGGATAAGGTATTAAAAGAGTGTCCAAAAATCAGAAAAGTATGGGTGCTCACAGAGGATGAATTTTCAAAATTCCCCGAAGCGGAAGTAAATGTTCCCGGTGCTGCCGGTTATGAGATTGCAACTATTATCTATACCTCAGGAACAACAGGTAAAAGTAAGGGCGTAATGCTTACACAGCAGAACCTTTCCGATAATGTAAAGTACGTGGAATATGATGGCGAGCCCGGTGGAGTGACAATGAGCGTCCTTCCTATCCATCACGCATATTGTCTTGTAATGGACTGGTTAAAGACACTTTCACTTGGAACAACTATTTGCATAAACGATTCACTTATTCATATGGTGAGAAATATGTCAATTTTCAAGCCTGAGGTTATGCTGATGGTACCTCTTATGATTGAAACAATATATAAGAGAGTAGCAGCGCTTGATAAAAATGATGTTAAAGCTGTTTTTGGTGGGAAACTCAGAACTATCTTTACCGGTGGAGCTCATCTTGATCCGTATTATATTGAAAAGTTTGCAGACTACGGAGTGGAGATTCTTGAAGGCTACGGCATGAGTGAATGTTCTCCTGTTATCACTACAAACACTGTAAAGGATCATAAGCCCGGTTCAATAGGAAGGCCCCTGGATAATGTGGAAATTACATTTGAAAACGGTGAAATCCTTGTTAAAGGTACTTCGGTAATGAAGGGATATTACAAGATGCCCAAGGAGACAGAGGAGACCTTAAAGGATGGATGGCTTCACACAGGAGACAAAGGATATCTTGATGAGGACGGATATCTTTTCATAAATGGTAGAGTTAAGAATCTTATAATTATGTCCAATGGTGAAAACGTATCTCCCGAGGAGATTGAGAACAAGCTGGGACTCAGTCCTCTTATAGCAGAGGTAATTGTAACCGGCGAAAATAACGGACTTACTGCAAGAATTTATCCTGAGGCTGAATATGTTGAAAGACAGGGCCTTGATGTTAACAGCCTTTATACAGAGCTTCAGAAGTTTATAGACGAGTATAACAGCGGGCAGCCCACATACAGACATGTCACATCTATAGTTGTTCGCAGTACTCCGTTTATCAGAAATTCTACAGGAAAAATAAAGAGGCAGGACGCTCTGAAAGAGAATCCTGCAGCGTAAATAATTACTGCATAAAGGGCAGTATTCCGTTAAGGAAAATTGTAGTAAGAATATCAGCTATGTTTTCAGCCGGGGATTCAAAATCCTCGGCTGTCCATTTATGAAGGACACCAAGAGTACTTCCAATGATACCAGCAATAAGATAAGAGTATTTTTCTCTTGAGACATTGCCGCTGCGATTAATATCAGAAACTTTTGTTACATACTGGTGAAACATTGTCATAGCTTTTTCAAAAAATCCATCACCTCTTGCGCTTTCAAGAAGGCTTGCCAGGAATGGATTTTTTTTAGTGTAATTACATATGACAAGGAAGTAGGATTTGCAAAGTTCTCTGTTGTTTTCCGGATGGAAGCTTTCCATCATATGAAATATGTCATTGATGGTTTTATCTTCAGCAGCACTTACAAGTGCTGGTATGTTCTCGTAATGATTGTAAAAAGTGCTTCTTACAATGCCGGCCTTCTTTATCACATCAGAAACAGTTATCTTTTCAAAATCTTTTTCCTTTATCAAAATAAAAAACGCATCAATTATTGCTTCGTCAGCAGTACTATATCTTTCATCAAGCTCGTTCATTGCATGTCCTCATATTTTTACTAGTCAGCCCTCCGTATTTATGTCACAAAATCTGTGTTTACGTCTGCGTCGTGATTTTCTAAAATTTTATTAAAATGGATATCTCATCTCATTTTATTCGGGACAATCGATATCCATTTTAATAGAATTTTGAAAATCATCTCCTCGTCCGAGAACTACAGATTTTTGACATATATAAGGAGGTCTGATATCTAAATTATTGCTTACAATTTACTAGCAGATTGTATCATAAATAGGTTTAGTGTTACAATTTTTCAAGGCAATTATAAAAAGATATAATTACTAATTCGGTGATACTAGAGAAAAATAGTATGGAAATGATAAATAGAAGAGAAGATACACAAGAAGTGATTAAAGATAATATTGGAGAAAATTTTAATAAAGATATAGTTGATTCTAAATATAAAAGAATCCGTTCAGTTATATCTGAATTGGCATTTATAGTAGGAATTCTTGTGTTGAACTCTATCGTATATGTGCTTACAGGCTATGGAATTCCGTGTGTATTCAGGCTGGTAACTGGCTTTAAATGTCCGGGATGTGGGCTTACACATGCTTACCTTGAGTTGTTTAAGGGCAATATTCATGGAGCGATGGAATATAATATTATGTCTGTAACCATGATGCCGGTACTTGGACTGTTTTTGTTATATAAAGGGATAATTCTGCTTAAAACGGGTGAGGTAAAAATCAAGAAGTGGGAGAATGTATTTCTGATAATATGCGCGATAATAATAGTGTTGTTTTTTATTTACAGAAATATACCGGAGTTACTTAATCATCCGATTTTTAAGATGATTATAAGTAAAAAATAGATTCCAGCTTTTCTTGATCTGAAGAAAAGCTGGAATCTATTTTTTAATGGATGTTTTCGTCATCGTGTTTGAATGCGATTTGTGCAAAATTATAAAAGCCCTGATACCAGATATGGAAATCGTGACCGCCGTTCATTTCCTGCCACATAAAATTCTCACCATCAGTGAATTTGTCGCTTAATGCAGGAAGAGTTTTTGCTGCGGCAGAAGAACTCTGATAAGCTATTCTGTCCTGAAGGCCGCATATGTTGTAGAAATAATATATGGGATATTCGCAGTTCTCAAGAAGGCTAGCGGTCTTAGTTGCAGGGTTACTGGTAGGAGCAGCGGAAAAGGCACCAAAGTAACCAAAAATATCATTACATTCACCAAGTCCTATATTTATAGTCTGCATACCGCCCATAGACAATCCTGCAATAGCTCTGTGGGCTCGTGCAGCACTCAGGTCATAGCCATCCTCGCTGTATTCGCCATAGGTGCTATAGTGTGAATCCATGTATGGAATAAGATCATTTCGAAGTTCCTCGCCAAATTTATAGAAGGAATCAATCTGACTTGTATCTTTTTTATTGTCGGCACCAGCCCTTCCATTTGGTGTAACTACAATAAAGGGTTCTATGTCACCATAATATGTAAGGTTATCCATTATGGCCTTTACCCTTGAAGTATTCTTTGTAAGTCCCCATTCATCTTCATCACCGCCAATACCATGAAGAAGGATCATGAGGTTATATTTCTTTTCAGGATCATAATTGGGTGGAAGATATACGTTAGCTTCTTTAGTAATTTCACTTCCATCTCCGGCATAGTCATGTCCTGTATATGAAATATGCTCGATTGTCCCTGCTTCATCTGTTCTGAGATTTGTATACTTTGGAAGAACATGCTCACCAATCTCTGCTGTAGGAGTGCGTTCCTCTGATGAATCGACTTCCGTATTATCGGTAGCTTCCTCGGATATGGAAGTTTCTTCAGCTATAGCTTCTGCATAAGCATTATCATTGGAGCTTTTCTGATCTAGTTGTTCTTCTTGATTTTCTGATGTTACTGATGATACAGATTCATCTGAGGTATCGTCCGTTTGAGTTTCGGCTACTGTGTTCTCTGTTTCTGATGTTTCTATTTCTTCATTTCCTGATTCATTATTATCAGTATTTTCTATTGTACTTTCTTCTACGACAGAATTTGTACCTGAATTTGTATCTGCTTTAGTGCAGGCGCTTAATAATCCCATTGTCATAATTAGTCCCCATATTACTTTTTTCTTCATTTTGTGACTCCTCCTAAGTAATGATTATGATAGCGACATGCTTTATTCTCTACCTGATTATTGCTAAATACTGCTCAGATATAATATTATGACCTTTTCCGTTTATGCAAACAAGAGATATATTATTTTTATCTCTTTGTTACGTCAGACTCAGTTTTTTCATGAAAATTGGTATAACCCCAAAATGGTGGGTATTCCTAATGGCTGATTTGTTCGCGAATAGACGTAACTCATTGAGAAGGTGTGCTCCCGCAAGCTGTAGTAATTCAGTCAATGGAGGCAGAAAAACTGATAATGGTCTACTGCAAAATATGAGCAATGCACCAATGAGACAATATCTCTAGGAATAGACGTAAAGTAGATAGAATATGAAAATTTCCATTTCTGAATATTTACGTCAATAGTTAGAAGAATTCAAGTGCTGGTTTACCGCCCAAATTTTGCATGCGTCTATATACATAATTGTTCGCGAGTTGACTTAACTCATACAGGAAGCATAACAGCCGCAAGCTGACATGTATCAGTCTAAAATTGCAATAATTGATTGATTGGACTACCGCCTTAATATCGATTACGTCAATGCAAATGAAAAAGAGATAATTGATTGATCTGCGCGGAGATGATTATACGGAGTATGAAAGCATACTCGCGAACAAGCTTTAAAATACAATAAGCATGCTCGCGAACAAGCTTGATGAAACAAGAATATTCATGGAAACTTTATAGATATTTAATCAGAGATATAAAAAAACGTATATATAAACATGATAAAATACATATATTAGGCGAAAGAGGTGGAAAAGCATGATCTTTTGAGGGGGCTAAGAGGTGAATGATAATACTGGCCGTAATCTCAAATCACATAATGTTGTAATTGTTATCATTACCATTGCGTGCATCGGTGCCATAATAGAGAGCGTGAATCTGAGGTGGGAATTCTGGGTTTCGCCCTTGATTTTGTGCGGTATCATCGCAGTTTGGGCTATGCATATAAGTCAACATCGTGACTCAAGGTTCAGAGAAAATTTCTATATGATTTTTTCAATGATAGTTGCTTTCTTTCACGGTGTACATTTTACAAGCTATTTTGATATTTTTGTTATTTCATCGCTTCTTTTGGTTACAGCTACGCTTCTTAAACGTAAAATATATCTGCACCTGAATATCGCAGAGTTCTATCTGATAATGATCATGCAGACAATAACAGCTGCATTGAATCATTCTATGAATTTCGATTCCCTTACAATTTCGAGAATAGTTTTGCATTGTATCGCTGAACTGGGACTCTATAAAGCTCTTTTGATCCTTCTTGAGGACAATCAGAAGATGCTGGCAGAGGTCGAGTCCAAGGAAAAAGATGAAGAAATGAGTAGTGCAACAATGGAGGATTTTCTTGTAAACATTTCTCATGAACTCAGAACCCCTGTAAATGTAATAACAGGAATGTCGGAGCTTATATTAAAAAAGGAATACAGAAATGATGTTGTTTCCATCAGAAATGCAGGTATACGCCTGTCACATCAGATTGAGGACATACAGGATTATTCTGAAATTCAAAGAGGCGATGCGCTCATCGTTGAAGAGAAATACAGCATAATCTCAATAGTAAACAATATTGTTTCAGGCCTTAATATAATGGGCTTAAAAAAAGGCCTTGACCTGATAATAGACATTGATCCGAATCTGCCTGCTCTTTTAAAAGGAGACGGAAGCAGGCTAAACAAAATTATTACCCAGCTTCTTGATAATGCCATCAAATATACAAAGACCGGTGGGACTTGCCTTAAAATTACAGGCATAAGAAAAGCATATGGGGTAAATCGGATTATAGAAGTTTCTAAT
>JAEEGL012204238.1_pt1 | contig 73562 bp, 64 predicted proteins | sample 9134231 | NCBI WGS metagenome assembly JAEEGL01 (sample SAMN16246548, study PRJNA631951) | gut metagenome | biome: gut microbiome; feature: rumen; material: fiber-attached | host: Bos | place: Iran: Karaj | collected 2018-10 | reverse complement strand
GTTGCATCATTGGTTGTTGCATCATTGGTTGTTGCATCATTGGTTGTGGACTAACTGGAGTTTGTTGTACTGAAGTTGGTTGATAAATTGCATCTTCAGGATTATATTGTGCTGCTGCTTGTTCCATAAATTGTTCTGGTTCTTGTTGTGTTGGTTGATTATTATTAGTTGTAGTTTCAGTAAAAGGATTTGGTTCTTTTTCTTCAAATACTTCTATATCATCATTTTCTTCTACTATATTATCTTCTGATGCTAATATTATAGCTTTACAATATGGACAATTTTGTAAATTGTAATCTACTTTTTTACCACACACTTGGCATATAACAAACTTTGACATAGTATCACTCCATACATTTTTTTATTAATTCTTTATTCTTTTCTAATAATTCTATATTATCTATATCTTTTAATTTTATTCTTCTTGGTTCATAATAATTATCTGGATTATTTTTTTCTAGTTCTTCTCCTCCTAGTTTTAATTCTCCACCTATTATTTTAACTTGATATACATATCCTATATTTTTTTCATCTTCTACTTGATCTAAATACTTAATTATTTCTACATCAAGAGATAGTTCTTCTTTTATTTCTCTTTTTACACATTCTTCTATAGTTTCATTATCTTCTTTGCCACCACCAGGTATTGCATAGTATTCTTTTATTATTCCATCTTTTAGTTTTCTTCTAAATAATAATATTACTTCATCTTTATCTATTATTATTGCTCTTCCACTAATTCTTTTATTCATCAGTTTTCACCCCATACGTTTTAACTAATGTTGTTATTTCATCATCAGTTAATACACCTATATTTCCATATACTTGTTTGCCATTCTTTATTATAGCTACCATAGGTGTATATCCAAAGAATGAACCAAATGTTCCTTCTTTATCATATAGTTCATATGGATAATCTAATTTTTGAATTAATTTATAAGTATCTGGATCGTCATAATTTACTTCATCTATATCTAAATGATATACATCAAAATTATGATATACTTGTGACAATATTATATATGGTCCTTGATGGGAACATCCTTCACAATTTTGTCTTCCTATAAATAATAAATATGCATCTTGTTTTTCAAATAGTAATAATGCTTGTTTAACATTAATATTATTAAATGTATGTGTATCATATTTATATGTTTTTTCTTCTTCTTTTTTTGCAAATACTATTGCTAATGTAACTATTACTATTGTTATTATTAATATAATTATTACTATCCATGATTTATTTTTCATACCAAAACCCTTTCTTTTTAACTATTAATTATTTTTCTAATAGCTTCTATTGCTACTTTAATAGCTTTTTCTGTATCAAAATTATTATCTTGTTTAATACCTCTATTTTCTTGTTCTTGGTTCCATACTACTAGTAATACAGCGGCTGCATTTAAACCTAATACTTGAGATACTGTATATAAAGCTGCTGTTTCCATTTCTGAAGCTAAGCAGCCTGCTTTAATCCATGCTTGCCATTTATTTTCTAATTCATAACTTACTGGCATTCTTTCTGGTGAATGTTGTCCATAGAATGAATCTTTACATTGTACTATTCCTGTATGATATGGATATCCTAATTCATATGCTGATAATCTTAATGCATTAACTAAATCTATATTAGCTACTGCTGGGAATTCAATTGGAACATATTCTTTAGATGTTCCTTCTTGTCTAATAGCAGCTTGTGCTATTACTAAGTCTCCACTATTAACATTTAATTGCATTCCTCCACTAGTTCCAACTCTAATAAGATTTTCTATACCAACTAGTTTTAATTCTTCTACACATATTGCTGTAGATGGTCCTCCCATTCCAGTAGATATTACTAATACTTTTTCTCCATCTAGTTCTCCTAGATAAGAAGTATATTCTCTACTAACTGTTAATGGTTTTGCACTATCTAACATGCTTGCTATTTTAGGTACTCTTCCTGGATCTCCAGGTAGTATTGCATATTTAGCGCCTTCTAAGTCAGCCTTAGTTAGACCTATATGGTACATTTTCTCTTTATTCTCCATTTTTATTCTCCTTATAAATTAAAACTTTCTGGCAATAATTCTTCTAATGTATATTCATATAATTTTTTCTTTTTATCATCATATGTATATATTTTAAAATCTTTATGACAATATTCTGACATAAATTGTCTACAATAACCACATGGTAATGTTTTAATAAATTCTTTTTGTTTTTGTGGTTTACCTACTACTGCTATACAAACAAATTCTTTATTTAATTCATTTAATGCTCTACTAAAAGTACTTCTTTCTGCACATATGGATTGTATACCATCATTTTCAATATTAAATCCAGTATATATTTTTCCTTTTTTTGTTAATAAAGCTGCTCCTACTGTATAGCCAGAATGTTTACAACAAAAGTTTTTATTAGCTTGTTGTTTAGCTAATTTAATTAACTCCATTACCTTTTTATCTTTCATAGTATCACCATATAATAATTATAGCATAAAAAAAATAGACTTACGTCTATTTTGTATTAAAAATATATTTATTATTTGAATATCCTTTATATTTTGGTAATACTACATATTTTTTTCCTTCTATTAAATTATTATAATAACTTAATAATTCTTTTTCTGATTCTAAATCAGGGATATCTTTACTTTCATACATACTACTAAATTGAAAGATAGTATAATTATCTAATTCTAATTCTTCTTTAGATGTATCTTCATAAGTAAATAGATCTAATTGAATAGGTTCTATTTCTACTTTTTTCTTTCTTCTATATGTATTTTTTTGAAAGATATCTTCAAATGGTATACTTGCTTTATTTAGTAATACTAAGTATTCTTCACCAAAATATAAATCCCAATATAATTTAGCTTCTTCTGGTAATTTAGTTCTTAATTTAATATACATAGTAAATGATTGTAAGATACTTGTATTAGGATTTTCTAAATAACTCATAAATTCTTGATAATCTTTTGTTTCTAATGCTATTGCTGATGCAAATTTAATATCTGCTATATAATTTAAATTAAATGTTTTATGTTTCATATTCTTAGATAAGAATAATTTCTTTATTCTATCTATTTCTATTAAATGTATATAATCATCTATAGTAATATCTGGTACATCTCTATAATAAATATCATGTGTTTGTTTAGTTATTTTTATTATAGTAGATAGTTTATAATCTTCTATGTATCCTAATGTTCTACTTAAGATTTCTAAGAAAAGAGGAAGATTAATATCTTCTTTTCTTAGATATGAAATATTATTAATTAATTGTTCTATATCTGATTTGGACAGATTTAATCTTTTTAAGAAATCATATATTTTAGCGATAGTTGTTTTATCATTACCTATTTGAGATCTATTATAAGAAGTACTATTAAAATGACTTAAAAATTCGCCAATTTCTTGATATGACATACTCAAAACCCCTTTTCATTGTGAATATTGTATCTTATATAGGGTATTTATGTCAAATTTATGTCAATTATTGATTGTTTTTTTATTAATATGTTAAAGTATTATTAGGTGATTAGAATGAATAAATTAAAGATTAATGGTGTTTATAAACATTTTAAAGGTGATTTATATTTAGTTATAGGAGAAGCTCAATATAGTGAAGATGATACTATTTTAGTACTTTATAGAGCTTTATATGGTAATGGTAAACTATATGCTAGACCTAAAGATATGTTCTTATCTGAAGTAGATCATAAGAAATATCCTGATGTTAAACAAAAATATAGATTTCAATTACAACATATTGAATCAAAAAACAAGTAATTATATTACTTGTTCTTTTTTTGTAATTTATATACTACTTCTTGAGATCTTCCTACTTGTTCATAAGTTAAACTATCTAAGAAATGTACTGGATTAGAATTTGGATCATATCTTAAGATTGTTTCAAAACAATCTATTAATCTTTTATCTATTCCTATTCTATCTAAATAATTTAAATAATTATAGAATTGTTCTTCATTCATAGTAGACATATTAGTTCCAAATAAATAATTTAATATTATTATCATATAACAATACATATCTGATTCTGCATTAGCTATATAATATCCTTCATTTACTTTAGGTGTTATATTTCTAGAATATTTATCAAATGTACTTCTAGATATTAATGATGAATCTGTCATATATCTAGATGGAAATGGTGAATTAGTAGATATTTTACAACTATCTAAATCAATTGTTTTTATACTTCTATTATTAGGATTTACTATAAAGTTAGATTCTTGTAAGTCATTAATAAAGATATCTCTTAATGGTGTATATTCTCTTATATGTTTTAATTGTTCTAATAGTTCTCCTATTTTCTTTAAATAATATTTCTTTTCTTCTAATGAGATATGTGTATCTCTTAATATCATTTCTAATGATATTCCTTCTACAAATGGTACTGTGAAACCTACTATTTTACCATTTATAGTTACTGAAGAATCAGGTATAACAAAAGACTCTGGTAGGTATCCTTTTTGCATATCTAATGCTTGTACTGTAAATAATTTACTACCAAATAGTTCTCCATCACTTAGATAATAATCCTTAAATACTTTATGTTGTCCACGGTGATTATAATGAAACATTCTTGCTTCTGTATTACGTACTTCTCTTGGAATATCTAATCTAGTGAGTTCTAAATATTTCTTTTTAGAAATAGTAATAGAATTCATAGTATCACCTTTCTTAGTTTGTTATTATATCAAAAATATGTTATTTAGAAAAATTTTACTATATAAAAATAAGGAAAGTTTTATACTTTCCTTATAATTAATTTATTAGTATTTAGTATTGTTATTATAGATATAAAGATATTTACTAATATAATAATTGGTATATATAGTATATTAAATATTAATAATATAGATAGTATTATTTTTAATATATAAGATATTATTAAGTTAATAATTATATTCTTATTTATCTTTTTAGATATCTTTAATAAAGTAATTATTTTAGTTAGATCTTCATCTTTAATAGAGATATCTGATGCTGATGATAAGTATTTATTATTATAACAATTTAATGATATTCCTATATCTGATAGTTCTAAAGAAGATGCATCTTCTTTATTATTACTTATAAATAAAATAGTTCCTTTTGTATGTATTAATTCTTCTTTTAATTCTATATATCTTTGATCTGTATTTAATTCATATTTAATAGTATCTATATTTATATTATTAGATAATGTTTTAATACTAGATTCTTCCTCATCTGTTATTAATAATGTTTTTATATTGTCTTTTTTTAATTCTTCTATAGTAATTAATGCTTGTTCTTTAATACCTTCTTTTATTTCTAAAGTACTTATTAATTTATCATTTATATTTAATAAATAAGTATTTTTATTCTTTAATTCTATTTCTATTTTATCTTTTTTATATATATAAGATATAGTATTCTTTGTTTCTTTATAATCAGTTATTCCTCTTCTAGTAGGTTTTAAATCATAATATTCTATTACATTAGTAAATGGTTTTGCTGCACTATATTCACCTTTTGCATAATAATCTAATATTCTATTTTTACTATATTTTTTATTATGAATAGTTAATGAATATTCTTTATTATTATCTTTAGTAAATAGGTTTGTTTTACTAAAGATTATTTCTTTTGTTTTAAATAATTTACTTATTAGATTTCTATCTTTAATAATAATACCTCTATGTTCTGATAGTGCTACTCCAATATTATATAGTATTGGTATAGATATTATATTAGCTGATGTTTCTGCTAATAAGAAAATAGATATAGTTTTATATATTGTATTGTTTAGATCTTTATTTAAGAAGATAGATACTAATAAATAAGTAATAGATATTAATACTATTAGAATTGTTATTATTAAATTTATTCTATAATATGGATCTTTTTTTATTTTAGTTTTAAATGATTCATTAATAGTTTCATATGTATATGTAGCTATACTATTATCATAGTCAGATAATGCTTCTATTTCTATAGTATCAAATAGATTAGTACATCCTGAATAGACTAAGTCTTCTTCTGTTACTTTTTTTATATTAGAATGACCTGTTAAGAATGATGTATCTATAGTAGATGTTCCATCTTTAATAATACCATCTACTGGTATTTTCTCCCCTACACTAACTATTATAATATCTCCTTTATTAATGTTTTCTGGATTAATAGTTATTTCTTCATCATTTCTTTTTATAGTTACTTTATCTGTTTTATAATTAGTATATCTATCTATATTATAATTAGATATTTCTTTTAATATTATTTCTAATATTTTAGATAATTCATATAATGTTACTAATATAAGTCCTTCTTTTAAATAATTAGTAAAATAGATTACTATACTACTTATTATTACTATAATACCTATATTTATTTTTTTATTTTCTGTTATATCTATTATAGTTTTAGTTATTATATCAGTTAATATTAAGATGTAAGATATTATCACTAATAGTTTTATATTAGTAATTAAACCTAAGATACCAAATGCTATTCCCATAATAATAGATATTATTATTAAGACTATTTCATTATTATTCTTTTTATTAGGATTAATAATATTTAATTCTTTATCTATTTGTTTAATTAATCTTTTTATATAGTTATATTCATTATTATTTAGATTAGATTCTATTGTTATTCTTTTTTTATTAAAGTTAATAGAGGCATATGAAATATGATCATCCATATTAAGAATATCTTCTATTTCAATAGCTGTTTTTGGATTGTTAAGGTTTTCTATTTGATAAGTATTCTTCATATCATAAACCTCTCTTTTCTAAGTAATATATATTATATTTATTTAAAGATAAGTAGTCAATTAAAAAAACAGGTTTTAGTCCTGTTTATTATTATATTTTATGACTTTTTAAGACTTCTTTTTTATATTTATAATCTTTTATAGTCCATTTAATATTATAGATTAATAATGATATTAATTTATGATTATCTTTTAAATATTTATATTCTTCTAAATCTAATTGATCATATTGTTGATGAACACTTTGGAAACCTTTTTCTTTTAATTTATTAGCTAATGTTTCTAATAATTGTAATTCTTGTTGACTATAGTCTTCCATTTGGAATTTATGTATTTTAAATTCTTGATTATTATTAAATACTGATACTATTAATTCTGTAAAATTATGAGAATGGAAATGAGTTCTATCATTTATTCTTTTGGTGCCACCAAAAGAATAATAGAATGAATTATAATAAACTGCTTCTAATGCATGATATATTGTTTCATAACATTCTCCACCTACCGCATAGTAATATTGTTTTGTTATATTACTTCTTACTCTTTTAGGTATTACTATATCATTATATTTTTCTTTAAATTCTTTATCTAATTGATATTGTTTTCTTTCCCAGAAAGTAAATAGATTAGGACTTAGTTCTTCTTCCATATATTCTACTTTTAATTTATTATTTAAGATACTTTCTTTTAATCCTTTTATATAATCATATTCTCTTTGACTATATTCTTTTTTATATTTATTAGGTATAGAGAATTCTTTAGGATTTTGACATATTGCATATAGTACATCACTTAAGTTATGTACTTCATTCTCTTGTTTTTCAATATTATAATGATATGTTAATTGTGTACCTAGAAAAGCATTTAATACTTTAGCTAAATCTGTATATTCTTTATTTTTGTAAATAAAATATGTATGTAATCTTTTCTTATCATAATAATAATATGGTATTGTTATTCCTTTATATTTATTTTTCATAAAGATACCTCCTATTTAACTAGTAGCAATTGTTCCTTCTCTATAATCATTATATCTCCATTTATGGTTTTTATTAAAGGATAAGTATTATTTTCTGTTGTTAATATACCTAATTCTTTAGAATCTGGTGTTACTATTCTAGTAAAACTTTCTGATAATTCTTCTAAATATTTTGGTTCATTAGATAGATTATTTTTATGGATATAATTACTATAATAGATTACTGAATCATATTCTTCTCTTGTTTGAATTAATATTATAGTATTTTCTTTATCAGTATATACATATAAATTATAAATATATGGATATTCTAATTGTATTTTATAATTAGTATTTTTATTTATAAATGTTATATGTGTATCATCTCTTATGATATCAAAATCATAATCATCTGGTTTTACTATTTTATCCGGTATATTATTATCTATCCATGAATCTTCTGTTTCTAAATTAGGCATATAATTATTAATTGAATAATGAATATTATATTTTGTTTTATTAGTAGTTGTTAGATCATATTCATCTATAAATACTGTATTATAATGATAACATGTTTGTGATATTATATATTCTTCTTGACTAGGTTGTGGAATTGGTATAATCATTAAACCTATTATTGCTATTATATAGATTAATTTATTTCTTTTTTCTAATTTTATATTTTCTTTTGATAATGGTGTTGGTTCTTCTAATAATGGATTTAGTTTACTCTTTCTTAAGATAATTATTGTACATAATATGAATATTATTATTAATACTAATATAGATATTGTTTCATAAATCATGACATTTTTAGTTAATGTATTAGTAGTACAATCTTTTAATAGATGAATTTCTCCTAATAATAAAGAGAAATCATAATAAGCATGTAAGAAGATTACTGACCATATATTTTTAGTTCTATAATAGACTGCTCCTAGAAAAGAACCTAATGCTATTGCATTACATATTTGTAAGAATGTTATATAGGGATTTTGGCCTGCTACCCATATATTAGATATATGCATTAAACCAAATAATAATGAACTTACTATAATAGATGTTATTACATCTTTTCTAGTTGTATTACTTACTTTTAAGAATTCATTTAAGATCCAACCACGACATAATAATTCTTCAAATAAACCTATTGAGAAACAATATATCATTAAGGATACTAAATTATTTGTAGTAAAACTATCACTTGTTATTACATTAAATAAACTAGATAATAAATATAATGTAGATAATAAAAACATTGGTAAACCTATATGGATTGAATCTATTATATTTTCTCTTTTTTCTGTAAATATATGATTATTACAAGATAGTATAACTACTATAAGAGATACTAATGCTGCAGTTAGTTCTGCTATTATAGATGTATTATATTTACTATTAGTTATAATACTACTAATAGATGAAGGAAATATACCTAATATAGTATCTATTAAGATAAATAATAAAGCTATTTTTATAAATGTAGATAATATAGCATTTCTCTTATTCATATAGATTCTCCTTATTATTATTTTATCATATTATAAAAAAAATAGAGATAAATCTCTATTTTTATTCTTATGGTTGCCCAGATAGGATTCGAACCTATGAAATGTCAGGGTCAGAGCCTGATGCCTTACCGCTTGGCTACTGGGCAAGTACAAGTTAATTATAGCATAAAAAAAGATTATTAATTAATAATCTTTTTAGCTACATGATGAACTATCTGAAGATAATGTACAATTATTTATTGTGATATTTCCATTTTTCTTAGATACAGTAATGCTGATTCCATCAGCTGTACAATTATATGTATTTCCTGATTTACTACAATTACTACCTAGAGCACTTTGAAGTGTTGATACATTTTGATCATATTGATTATGACTAAATGTATATGTTCCTGCAGTTGCTCCTGTTATACTTGCTGCCATTTCATCTGTTACTAATAATACTATTTGGCTACCAGTAACTATATTATCTTCTATAGTATGTTTAAAGCATGTATGTTTATTTAAAGCATCAACTGCAGCTTCTGCAGTATTATATTGTGTAATAGTATTACTTATTGCTGAGTTTAAAGTAACAACATCTGGGCTCATATTAACTGTATATTTAGTACCTGTGAAACCAGTAGGCATTGTGAAATTAATTGTTTTTTCTACAGCAGCTGCTGTTGCTTTTGTATAATTAATAGTAAAACTTATTATTATTTCAGTAGCTACACTTGTTGTTCCTATATATTTTGCATGTACTAATATTGGTTTTGATGCATTAATAGCTAATCTATCATATTGTTCAATAGCTTGTCCATCTGCATATGTTACACTATATTCTATATTTGGATTATCTGGTCCATTAATAGTAATATTAGTAATCATAGCATCTAATGTTCCATTATTATTTGCGTATATATAAAAATCATATAAATCATTAGGATTAGTTAAAGTAACAGTACTAGTTACTGTTTTATTATTAATAGTAGGTGTACTTGTTACTGTATTATTAGGTGATAATGCTATATTATTAAATGTTTGATTAAAAGTATTTCCTTCTATATTAACTGTTCCATTCATATTAAGACTAGTTTCTATTGATGCATATCCGATACCTAAGGTAAGAATAAATACAATTATAATTAATAATATTGTTTTATTTTTCATATGCATCACCACTATTCTATATTTACTATTTTGTCATACTTCCTTTTAAATTTTATTCTATGGTTTTGTTTCTAAGTATGCTGTATTATATGTATTTGAACCTATTACCTCTGTATCTGTATGTGGTTGTGTATTTTGTTCTTGACCAGTAACAGTTCCATCAATGTAATTAGTTATTCCTTTTAAAATACCATCATACCAATTAAGTGTTCCTGTACTAGTTATATATACTCCATATGTATAACCTCTTATTTCTGGGCTTGAAGTATCTAATGTTCCTCCTTGAGAACCTATTGTTACTATTCCTTTTTCAAGTTTTATTCCACCATCTTTATTAGAAATAATAGTTCCACCTGTAATTGTTGTTGTTCCTGAAACATTGTGAACACATGCACGTGTAGCATTAGATTGATTTTCTAAATATGATGATCCAGATATATTAAGAGTTCCTCCGTTATTATATACTGCTTGTCTCTTAGAACCAATTATTTGACCACCTGTCATATTAAATGTTCCACCAGCATTATTATTAACAACACCTTGATCTACACCTGCATTTAACCAAATCTTTCCACTATTAAAATTAATAGTACCTGTATTAGTTACAGCTGAATATGATTCATGTTTTATTTCAACATTATTTAATGTCATTGTACCTGTATTATTTATTACTTGTCTTTGATCGTTTGTTCCAGTTCTTATTAGTTTTCCATTAGTTATTTGAACTGTTCCATTATTTGTTACTAGATAATTACTATCTTTACTTAATGTATGACTTTGTAGATCAATAACTATATTTGAACCATTTGGAATAGTTATATTCTCTTCTGTATCCATATTTAATGTAATAGTTGTTGGACTTGCTGATGCATCATTTATAGCTTCTTGTAATGTAGAATATGAAGCTGTTCCGATAGATGCTGTTGGTGTTGGTGGTGTATAATTTATTGTTTTTTCTACAGCTCCTGATGATGCTTTTGTAAAATTAAGTGTTACTGCATATGTCACGTTTATTGTATTATCTACATCGCCAATGTATTCCAAACTTATTTTAAGAGGTTTAGAACTATTTTTTGGAAATTTATCATATCTTTCTAATTGTTGTCCATCTGCATATGATAAAGTAAATTCTAATGATGCATTTTCTGTTCCATTAATAGTTGTACTATTTAACATAGCATCTAATGTTCCAGTATTATATACATAAAAAACAAATTCAAATTTTTCTCCTTTATGAGCTAATGTTGTATTAAAATTTACTGTTTTATTATTATTAGATAATTCTACGGTTCCTGTTACATTAGATGAACTTAATAATGCTATATTACCTTCATATAATCTAAATGTATTTCCTTCTATATTAACAGTTCCATCCATATTAATATTTGTTTCTATTGATGCATATCCGATACCTAGAGTTAGAATAAATATAATTATAATTAGTAATATTGTTTTATTCTTCATAGACATCACCACTATTCTCTTTAATTATATAATTTTATTCTTTAAAATACAATATTGACTAAAAATTGATAATTATTTAGAATTATTTGAGGATAGTGATGTTATGAAGAATAAAATATTAAGTATATGGAAATATTTTACTACTTATGAAAAGATATGGTTTTTTAGTATTTTAATATTAAGTATTATTATAGCTATTTTATTTCCTGAAGAAGATATTAATGGGGTTAATGGTAAGATAATAATGACTTTATATTTATTAGATATATTTTTAAATATATTATGTGAATTATTAATATCTAAACAAAGTAAATGGAATTTTATTGTTTCTTTATTTGTAGAAATATGTGAAATAAGTATATGTATTGTTTTAGCATATAGATTTGCTACTATGGCTACTACATTATTCTTTTGGATTCCTATAGATATTATTAGTTTTATTAATTGGCATAAACATCCGGATAAGAAAGATGAAGAACTAACTATAGTTAGAAAACTTAGTGGTAAGATGGAAGTATTATGTATTATATGTATAGTAGTATGGACTTTAGTAATAGGTTATTTACTTACTTTATTAGATTTTGGTACTGATTTATTTAATGGTAATGAAACTATAGAAGTAATAGTTTGTTATTTAGATGCATGTGCTTCTATATTTGGAATTCTTAATGGTATTTTTATTCTATTTAGATATAGAGAACAGTGGATAAGTTGGTACTTATCATCATTTTGTGAAACAATTATTAATATATTAAGTGGTCAATATGTATTATTAGTTTTGAAATTAGGTTATTTTACTAATACTACTTATGGTTATATTAAATGGACTAAATATATAAATAATAAAGAAGACTTAGATTAATCTAAGTCTTCTTCGTATGTATAGTCTTTTTTATGTTTTTTCTTTTTATGTTTTAATACTTTTTGAAAATAAACAAATCTATTTAATAAACCTATTAATATATAAATAATTGATATTATTATTAGTATTTTAAATACACTATTAAAGATAGTAATTATCATATCTGATAAACCTGCACTATATAATACTAAGTTATCAATATTTAATTTAGTTTTAAAATAGAAGTATAAGACGATAAATGTTATTCCAGAAGTTATTAATGGAATACTCATTTTATCTCTTTTTTTATGTATTATATCTAATAATATAGTAAATAGTATTAATAATAAAATGCTTACTACTAATATTATATTAGATACATATCTTAATTTATAGAATGAACCTTTATAGTTTTCTAAGAAATTAAAATAATATAAATTATTTTCATAGACATCAGCTAATTCATTTACTAAATTAGTTATATCCTTTTCATTTTCTACTTTAAGATGTTTTTCTTTTAATTCTTTATTAATATTCTCTTCTAATTTTTCTTTAAATGAAGAAGTATCTACTAATATTTTTTCATTATAATAGAAATTATGTATTACTTTTTGTTCTATTTTAGTTACATCTTTAATAGTAAATGTATCTTTAAATATATCTTTATCAAAACCAGTAGGTATTATTATATCTTCCATTTGATCTAATATATCATTATATAATGTTTCATAATAATTAGTTTGATTCATTTTCTTTTGAATATAATTATAATTTAATATAGTTATATTAAAGATTAATATTACAGTTACTGCTATTATATTAATTGCTTTTAGTAATTGAAGAATATAATATGATAAGAATTTAGCTTGTTGTTTATTCATATTCTTCACCTACCAATTCTGCATATATTACAAATCTTCTTTCTTTAGAACCTACTGAATTAGTTGGATAACATGTATAAAGAATTATTATTTCTTTTCCAGTATGATACATAATAGCACTTTCATCACTTCTATGTACTATAGCTGTTTTATATATTTTATATGTGAAATTACCATATAAAGTATTTATTTCTATTTGATCTCCCTCTTTTAATTTAGGTAAATCTGCAAATGTATCTGAATTACTATGTCCTGGTAAGACGATTGTATCTCCTTCACCAGGGAAATAACTTCCTTGATGATGTCCTACACCATATTTTAATACTTTTAATGTAGAGCCTTCATAAACAGGTAATTCTAGATTTATTTTTGGAATAAGAATATGAGCCCATATTTGTTTATATTGTGGTCTTTGTTCGATTTTTTTATTTATTTTATCAAAAGAAACATTATTCATTTCTAATGATTGTTCATAGTTAAATTTATTTATTAGAGAGATTCCTTTTTGTGTATATCTTCCTAATATTAAATAACTACATAGTATTATAAATGCAGAAAAGAAAAAGGAAACAGCTATAGTTTTAGCAGTTCCCTTTATCATTATTTTTGCTTTTTTATTATGCATTAAGTTTTCTAAACTTTCTTACACCAAAACCAAGACCGATTATTGTTATAGCAGCAGCACTTACAATGATTAAATCATTTTCAGCACCAGTTGCTGCGAAAGGATCTTTATTAGATAATTCTACTGCATATTTAGTTCCATCGCCAGCAGTTACTGTTACTAATGTTCCTTCAACAGTAAATACTACGTCTGTATCAGTAGCAGCTTTTGTTAACATAGCTTTAATTTGTTTTTTAGCATCTTTAGATAACTTAGCAGAATCTGTTGTTCCTTCCTTTTCAAATAAAGTTTTAAGTTCATCGATTCTTGCATATAGATAATCACAATCTGCAGCACTTAATTCAGTTCTAGCTAGATAATCATCTACCATATTAGCATATTCAGTTTTTAAATATACATTCTTTCCGTTGATAACAACTGGAGTGTTTACGATATGATCTCTTAACTCTTTTTCTGTCTTAGCACTAACTGTTGTTAAGCCAAAAACTAATGCAACTACCATTACAAATAATAAACTTGCAAATTTTTTCATAGACTTCTCTCCTTTTCCAATATTGTTATTCTACATCCATAATCTACCAATGTCAACCATTTTTACATGGTTTAGACAGAATACGGCCTCTAAATAACCTCGTTTTTTATTATAATATATTTGTTTCATTTTTAGACATATTAATTAGTTATAGCAAGTATTACTTTTATTAAAAAAGAACTATTACTAGTTCTTTATTTTTTTATGGTGCCTTAGGTGGGACTCGAACCCACACGATATTGCTATCACTGGATTTTGAGTCCAGCGCGTCTACCAATTCCGCCACTAAGGCATTACTACTAGATTATAACATAGTTAAAATAAAAAAAGAAGAATTATCTCTTCTTATATCCTTCTTCTTTTATTATACTTTCTACACTAGAATAATCTGAATAACCTACTTGACCATTTATTATTTTATTATTCTTTATTATTAATAATAATGGTGTAGCTCCATATGATTCCATGATAGTACTTCCTTTTTCATTAGTAGATAAATTTCTTAATATTTCATCTGCTTCTTCATCAAGGACTCCTCCACCTGGATTTTCATAATCTAATACTTTTGCTATATCAATATAATTTATTTCTAATTTATAATCTTTTTGAATATCTGCTAATACTGGTGCAAACATTGCACAATATCCACAAGTACTTCTTGTAATCATAACAATTATTTTGTCATCACTTGATAATTTTTTAATATCTTTTGCTTTTATTTCATTAAACATACTTACATCATATTCTGGTACTCCATATATTTCAGTATATAGTTTATTATACTTTTCTGTTAATTTAATAGTATCTTCTTTATTTGTTTTTACTATTTTTGATAATTGATTAATCATTAGTATAGATACTGCTAATGTACATAATGATATTACTATTGCTAATATTGATAGTAATAAATTTATTTTTTCTTTCTTATTGTTTTTCATAACCATTCTCCCTTAAAAATTCAATAACTTCTATATCATTTTTTTCTCCTACAAGTTTTGATTGTATCTTACCATTTTTATATATTAAAGTAGTTGGTGTAGATACTATTCCTGTATCTTTTAATACTTTATCAAAGTCTGATTTTTTTAAACTAGCTAATTCTAGATGATATGCTTTGTAATTATAATAGAATAATACTTCATCTAATACTGGTAAATAACTATTACAATGTGAACATCCTTCCATTGTTATTACTACTATAAAATCTTCATCATTTATTTTATTATAGAAATCTTTATAAGATATATCATATATATTAGTATAAAATATTCTTCCATATTGGATTGTTACTCTATCTATTTGTTCTTTATAATGATCTAATTCTTCTTTATAATTATTATTTTCTTCTTTTAATTCTTTTAATTCTGTTTTAATATTACTTTTTTCTATATTAGATACATATAAAGTAATTGTTAAACCTAATATTATTATTAGTAAAAATGTTATTTTTTTCATAATTATTGTTCCTTATATATAGATGTAAACAATTCTTTTTCCTCTGTATCTATTTCTTCTTTTTTTACTTGTGGTAGATCATTTAAAGATGGTAGTCCAAAATAATCTAAAAATTCACTTGTTGTAGCATATAGATTTGGTCTTCCAGGCATATTACTTTTTCCTGTTTCTTTAATAAATCCTTTTGCTAATAGTTTTCTAATCATGTGTGCATTGTTTACTCCACGCATTTCATCTATTTCTATTCTTGTTATTGGTTGATTGTAAGCTATTATAGCTAATGTTTCTAATGCTGCTGGAGATAAGGTGTTACTTTCTGGATTCTCTATTAATTTTTTATAATATTCTTTATGTTCTTTCTTAGTAGTTAATTTAAATGAATCACCTAAGTAACTTATTCTTATTCCATGTTTATTATCATCATAACTTTTTTTTAATTCCATTAGTATTCTTTTTGCTTCTTCTATATCTATTTGTAAGATATCACATATTTGATTAAGTGTTATTCCTTCATCTCCTACTACAAAAAGTATACCTTCCAAAACTCCTTGTAAATCCATATTATTCTCTCTTCTCTATTATAATAGGACTAAAATTATCTTTTTGAGTTAATAATATTTCATTATTTTTACTCATTTCTAAAATAGATAAGAATGTTACTACTACATTATTTTTTGTATGATTAGTAAATAATTCTAGAAATTCTATTTTCTTTTTAGTTGATAATATAGTTCTTATATATGATATTTTTTCTTCAACGCTTATTTCTTTTTTAGTTATTTTAGTATTTAATGGTCTATTTAGTTTTTCTCTTTCTATAAAACTTTTATAGGCATTAAATAGATCTTGTATATCTAATTCACCTTTTGGTAATTCTATTTCACTACGAAATTCTTTTATTGATTCTGGTGGTTTAGTATATACTTCACTTCTTATTTCTTCTAATTTAGAAAATTCTTCTGATAATTTTTTATATTTTTCATATTCTATTAATTTATTTTTTAAATCTTCTTCACTATTGAAAGAGAATTCTTCTTGTTCATATTCTTCCTCTTTCTCATCAGTTCTTTTTACTAATAACTTACTTTTTAAATGAATTAATTCTGCTGCCATTACTAAATATTCACTTGATACATCAATGTTTTGTTGTTCTTCATTATGTATTATTTGTAAATACTGTTCTATAATATCATGGATATTTATTTCATATATATCCATTTTAGATTCTTTTATTAAATGCAATAATAAATCTAATGGTCCTTCAAAATCTGTTGTATAGAAACTGTAAGTCATTATAATTCTCCTAACTACATGTATACCCTAGTGCTTGTATTTCAAATGCTACTGTATTTGGATTAGCATTATTTTTAAAATATTTATATATTTTTACTTCTTGTAATTCTTGGAATTCAGTTTCTCCTAGATTTATATTAGTTACAACTGAAAAGTCTAAAGGTGTTTCTATGAAGTCAGTTGTTACTCCTTTAAGAGTTTTTAATTTTAAATATTCATCATATTTAGCTTGTTTTCTTCCTTCAAAGTTATAACCTGAATCTTTATTTTCTACATATTTTTCACTTATTTTATTTAATAAATCATCTTTAAAATAATAAACTATTGTATCGTTGTTATATGAACATGATAATTTTTTAAATTCTTCTTCTTTTTGATCTATTCTTGCTGTTGGATAATCATTTGGTTTTATTTGTTCTATTTTAAAATATCTTCCATTTTCATATACGTTTTTATTAGTTACAACACTTAATTCTGTTGATCCATTAGATCCTAATACTTGATATGTAAAGATTAATCCTTGATATAATAAAGATTCTTTTTCATTATAGAATGATATATATAGATGATCTTCAAATAAATATGGTTCATCTGCTTTATTAATCATGGTAAATGTTACATCGTAAATATCTTCTGTACTTGTTTTAACAAAATTAGTGAATTCCAAATCATTTAATTCAATTGTTAAATTACCTGACTCAAAGTCTTTTATTTCTGATGATAATGTATCATTTTCTTCTTCTGCTGGTGGAGGTGCTTGTCTAAAGTTTAGAGCAGGATTTAATAAATTATAAATATAATTACTTATATTTGGTAAGAATACTATAAATACTCCTAATATTAATAGAACTAAAACTACTACAATTGGATTACTTTCTTTTTCTGGTTTAATTTTATATAGTACTTTTTCTTCACTATTAAAAGCATTTGGATTCTTAATTTTTGCTTCTTTTTGTTTTGTTGCTCCTGTTGCTAAGTTAGAAGCTATATTATTAGTTTCTGCATTCTTTTTAGCTTGTTCTTCTTCAGCCCTTGTATCTAGTTCTTCATGTACCTCTATTTTTTGAACTGTTGGAGCTACAGCTCCTACTAGTAAAGCTTCAGGTACAGTATCTGTTGTTTCTTCCTTTTTTTCTGGTTGAGCTGCTTGAGCAGTAACCGGTGTAACTCCTGCTGTTTTAACTGGTTGTGGTGCAGGTGCTGTAGTTGGAGCTGGTGCAGGTTGTGCTGCAGCTGGCTCTTCTTTCTTTTCTTGTGTAACTGGAGTTACTTTTGTTACAGGGGCAACTGATGTTTGTGCTGTTGTTGTTTGTTGAGCAGTAGTTGTTGCAGCTGGTTTTACTTCAGTTGCTGTTGTTTTTTCTTCTGGTTTAGTAGTTGCAACAGGTTGTACTACTTGAGTAGTTGAAGCTGCTTCTTTTGCTACAGGTGCTGCAGTCGTAGTTGGAGTTGTTGGTTTTGGTGCAGGTGTTGCTGTAGTAGCAGCTGGTGTTGTTGCAACTGGCTTTACTGTTGTTGTTGGATTGTTGTTTTGCTCAGACATAACTATCCCCTCATTCTTCATTATTTATTATATCAAATTATTATAAAATAAAAAAGAGATTAAATCTCTTTTAATTATTAATATCTATAATATATGGATTTGATTCTGTTCCAGCACCGGTAACTACTGTAGTATTTGCTAAATTAAGTACTGGTCTAATAGCATGTTCTTCTTTAGCAGATATAGTATTAATTGCTCCACTATCTGTTACTGCTATCATTTGAGGATCTCTTGGTGAATATTCAGATGGTGTTAATGTATAAAATATTGTTCCATTATTTAAATAGTATGTTTCATTATTAACTCCACTTAAGCCTCCAGCAAATATTACTTCATCTGCCGTTATTAATCCTATTTTTTGGTTATATACTCCTCCAAAATCAGATGTTCTTTCTGGACATAATAATGATGGTTTATTACTTACTATTACTCTGTTATATCCTCCATATGATACTTTATTTTTTTCCATTACATAACTTGTATCATTACAAAATGGTTCTTCACTAACAAAACGATCTAGATTAGTATTAATAATATTTTCTGTATACCAATTATTTAATAATTGTTGAATATTATTATCTACTATTCTTCCACTATGATTATATGTTAAACCAACATAATCTTTATAATAAATACTATCACCAAATTTAGAATTACCTATATTATCAGATAAGATTATTTTAGTTGTTCCATCTGGATTTAAACCTACTATACGCCATGTAAATCCTGCAAATGTTAAATAATTATTCTTAACAGCTCCTCTAAAATAATAATATGTATTATCTCCATAATTTATTTGTAATAATCCTTCATCTTTAGTAGCTGTTTCTGTTAAATTTATATTATCTCTTCTTGTATATAATGATTTAATTTTATCTTTTAAAGATATACCTAGTTTAGCATCTCCATCTATTAGTTCAAATTTAGCTACTAATATATCTTCTTTTTCTATAGTTGGGTTTTTCTTTTCATCAAACCATATTTTTATATTAGTTCTTATTGTTTCATTTGGTTCTATTGATACATTATCTATCAATTTACTTATTTTACTATTTTGCATATTTGTTTTAGCATCATCTAAATCTGTATAGAATTTTTCATCTACTTTAATATTACCAGTTGCATTTATAGTTAAACTTTTTAAATCAACTGTTGTTTCATCTAAAACAACTAATCTTACTTGTAATCTTTTTTCTGTATCACATATATTGGTAACTGTTAGTGAATATGGTGAATTCTTTTTCCCTTCTTCACTAGTTATTGCTTGTATATTTTTCATGTTTACATCATATGAATCCAAATAGATTTTAAAACAATCTAGATTTTGTGCTTCTATATTAAAGTCATCTCTTGTATTAATCCATACTCCATATCCTATACCAAAGATGGCAGATAATGTTAATAATAAACCGATAAGTATTAAGCAAATTTTATATTTATGTTTCATCTTACCATCTCGATTCTAACTAATATAAATATATAATATTTACAATTAATTGTAAAGAGATATAGTAAATAAAAAGCCGGTTATTTTTAATAACCAGCTGGTTGAATTCCAAGCATTTGTAAATCTTTTATAATATATTTGACAGTATTAGTTATAAATAGTTCTATATCATCTGTATCAAATATAAATGTTTTTTCTTCTTTAGATTCTGCTATTATTAAGCCCATTTTCTCTATTAATAAATTTAATTTATCAACAGGTATTTCTGTTATTTTTGACTTAGGCATTTCTATTTCATTATAGAATAAATCTAATGGTAATTCATATTTATCTATTAAAGTAATATTAATATTAGTATAGTCATTATAGATAATATCTCTTAATCCTGTATAGGTTAAGTCTTTTTTACTATTATCTTGTGCATATCTTTCTATATATTTATATACATAATCTCTAAACCAATATTTATCTGTTAATAAATGTATAAAATAACCTAATTCAAATGGTTTATTTAATTCTTTTTGATACTTATTTAAGAATCTTTGGAGATTAGGTATATCATCTTCATTAGTATGATCTAAGAAATGAGATATTTCTTTAGATTGTCCTATGTGCTTAGATATATCTGGTGCTATAGAACCTAATAGAAGCATATTATTATCCCATTTTAAATATTTATTTACTTCATTTGCTATACATAAATGTATTATTGCTGATGCCATATTATCTCTCCTAACTATTTTCTTCTCTATAAGAAGCATTTTCTAAATATAAACTTATTGCTATATTAGATTCTTCTTTTTTATTTCTACCTTCACATATATTATATATATATGTTATTGCTTTTTTAAACTCTTTTGTTAAATTATCTTTACTTTCTACATATTTTTTTAATGTATTTATTATTAATGGTATATATGTATTTATTAAATCTTTTACTTTATTGAATTCTATACCATTATATTTTGCTTGTATAGGATCATTTACATCTGTTATGAATTCTATATTATCAAAATCAATAAATTTATTTATTATTTCTTTTTCTGTTTCTTTTTCTATTTTATTAATAATTATTTTAGATATTATTCTATAGTATGCTACTTCACATAAATTATTAAAGTATTCATTATATGAACATACACATGAATTATTTTCATTTAATAATCCGGCATGAGAGATACTATAATAACTATTATTAATAGTAGCTCCTCCATGATTTGGTGTACCAAATGTTTTTATTAGATCAGATTGTGTTTTCTTTATACTTTCTAAAATATTTATCTTTTCATCTATATCATTAATAGTAGCATATAGAATTGTTTTTTCTTCTGTTAATCCTGTACAATCATAAGATATATTATGTAAGACACATTCTTCTATATAAGTACTTAAGAATTTAACTGTTTCTATAGTTTGTGGTGTATTAATATATATTCTTATTGTATAGAATGTATCATTAGTATTAAATATAGATGATGTACCTATTCCTATATGAGGATTAGTAAAGTTTGTTGTTTCTATAGATAATTTTAAGAAATTATATAAACTTTCTGAGATATTCAAATCTTCTATTACTTTTTCTTTTGGTGTTCCTTTAGTAGTAGATTTTATTACTTTAGTTATATCTTGTACAGTTATTAATGGTAATCTTGTTAAATCTTCTTCACTTAAGATATTTAAATAATAACTATTTAGATCTTGTTCTGAGAAGTTATTTATTTTATTTAAGAATATTTCATATAGTTTATGAGTTAATTCTGCTTGGATAGTAGTAAAATCTTCTTCTTCTCCTTCTTTTGGTTGTTTGTCAAATTGTAATGCTAAATTATTAATATCAAAGTTTCCTTCATTAAGTCTTTTTTCTAATAATTCATTTAATAATTCTTGATTATCTAATGGATTAGATAGATTAGGTATTATTTTAGATAATGAATAATTAGATTCAGGTTTTTTATGAGAATTAATATAGTTTACTAATTCACTTCTTAAATCTATTTCATATATTTGAGATAGTTTTAATAAACATCTTAAATACTTTTCTTTTAAGTCTTCTGTAAATTCTGAATGTTCTTCACAATATTTATCTAACATATTACAGAAAGAATTAAAATCTGTTGCAAAACCAAGTGATTCAACACTTTCTTTTAATGGTTCTGTTTCTTGAAAAGCTTCTTTTTGTAATTCATTATAATCATATTTATTTTCTTGGCATATTTTTTTTAATTCATTATATTCTTCTATATTAGTTTCTGGATTTATTTGATATTTTATAAATCTTTCTAGTAATTCTTCTTTAGGATATACTTTTTTATAACTAATATGTTTTTCTAATTCACTTCTTAGATTAATATCATATATTTCTGATAATGGATATAGATTTTGTAAATAGTTTATTTTTTCTTCATCTGTTAGATTATCTTTAATAGATATATATTTTTCTAGACATTGATGAAATGAGTCTATATCTATACCAAAATCTAATGCTGACATATTCTTTTTTAATTTCTTTATAATGTTTTGTGATTGTTTTTTTACTTGTTTATAATTTAAAATATTTTCTTTTATATATGTATTTATTTCATCTAATTCTTTTTGATTCTTTCCATTTAATAAATAGTGACAAAACTTTTTATTTATATATTCCATCAATTATCACCTATTATTATTATAACAAAAAAGATTGCTATTTAAGGCAATCTTTAATATTATCTACAACTAAGTTTACAATATTTGATACAGATACATTAGTTGATTCTTTTTCAGTTCTTTTTTTGTATTCTACTTCATTATTTTCTATAGCTTTACCTATTGTTATTCTAAATGGTATGCCTATAAGGTCCATATCTTTGAATTTTACTCCAGGTCTTTCATCTCTATCATCATATAGTACTTCTATTCCTTTAGATGTTAATTCTTCATATAATTGTTCTGCAATTTTAGTCTGTTTTTCATTATTCATATCTATTTGTACTATTGATACTTGATATGGTGCAATATTAACTGGTAGAATCATTCCATTCTCATCATTATTTTGTTCTATTATAGATGCTAATACTCTTCCTGGTCCTATTCCATAACAGCCCATAGTAGGTACTTGTTCTTTTCCTTCTTCATCTAAATATGTTAAACCTAAATCTTGTGCATAATGTTTTCCTAATTTAAATGTATTTCCTATTTCAATACCTGCTTTGAAATACAAATGTCCTTCATTACATTGTGGACAAGTATCTCCTTCTACTACTGTAGATATATCGCCTATTAAATTATAATTAATATCTTTTAGATTACAATTTATATAATGATATCCTTCTTTATTAGCTCCACAACAGAAGTTTTTCATATGTGTTATTTCTTCATCGATAATAACATTACAGCCTTCTAGTTTAACAGGTCCAGTATATCCTGGTACTGCATTTGATTTAGCTATTAATTCATCATTTGCAAATCCTATTTCTTTTCCTTTAACTAGTTTTAATACTTTATCTTCATTTAGTTCTCTATCTCCTCTTATAAAGCAAATAGTTAACTTATTATCTACATGCATTAATAAAGCTTTTACACTCTTTTTAACATCTATATTTAAATATTTACATACCTCTTCTATTGTTTTACAATGTGGTGTTTCTTTTAATTCTAATGATAATTCTTGTTCATTTGAATCAGTATATTTAAATGTACTTACTTCTAAGTTAGATGCATAATTACAATGATCACATAATACTAGAGTATCTTCTCCTCTATCAGTAATAGCTTGGAATTCTTCTGATAGATCTCCTCCCATAGCTCCTACTGATGCTTTTACTATTTTATAATCAATACCTAATCTATCAAATATTCTTTTATATGCGTTATACATTTTATCATAAGAAACACGTAATGATTCATCATCTCTATCAAATGAATATGCATCTTTCATGATAAATTCTCTTACTCTAATTAGACCAAAACGAGGTCTTGGTTCGTCTCTAAATTTTTCTGCTTGTTGATAAATAGTAAATGGTAAGTCTTTATAACTCTTTACCATTGCTTTAGCAGCAATAGTAAATAATTCTTCATGTGTAGGACCTAATACCATATGTGTTCCTTTTCTATCTTTTAGATTAAACATATCTGGACCAAATGCTTCTACTCTGCCACATGTTTCATATACTTCTGCTGGGATTAAAGATGGCATTAATAATTCTTGAGCTCCCGCTCTATCCATTTCTTCTTTAATAATATTTTGTACTTTATTATATGTTTTTAAACCTAATGGTAAATACATATAAATACCAGCTGCTACTTTTTTAATCATTCCTGATCTTACTAATAAATTACCTGATATACTATCTTCATCTTTAGCATTTTCTCTTAGAGTATAGAAATAACTATTTTTTAATTTCATTTTAATTCCTCCTTAAAATAAAAAAGGATGGTACTAAAGGAGTGCTATTGCACGGTACCATCCTTATATACTCTTTTTTTTAACGAACTAGTGTCCGGAAATATTTTCATATTTCACTCTTGGATAGGAATATATTATTATTAATATTTAGTTCTCACTATTCTAAATTCACTTTATTTAAGGGAATAATATATTATGTTCCAATCAACGTATTGGTTGTAATATAAAACAAATATTATTTTTTGTCAAATAATATTTGTTGTTTTATTATTCTTCTGTTCCAGCTGCTTCGTTGGCTAGAATTTCTTTTAATTTAGTTTTAAATTCGATTTCTTCTTCGTCTTCTAGGCCAAGATGATCAACTCTTATTATTTGATCATGATCGAATAATAATGTTTGATCTGAACTTAATGATCCTTCTGGGAAAAGTACACCTGAATAATCGTATACTTTTTCTGGATGATTAGCATCCATTGTGCAAAATCCATTTATCATAACTCTTTTTGAACCGTTCTTTAGCATTACAACAGTTCCAACTGGTAAAAACTTTTCGCCTATTGCTTGTTCCATTATAATCATATCCTTTACTATTCTTTTTTCATTTATACTATATTTTGATTATATCATTTTATATTTTAATTGTCTATTTGTTTTTTAGTTCTAATTTTTCTAATGCATTTTCAAAATCTTCTTGTGTAGATTTAGTTGTTAATATATCTACTAATACTCCATCTTTAATAGCATATGCTACTGGTCTTACACTTGTATCTAGTTTTGTATATAAACAATCATATCCTGTAGTACATGCTTCTTCTGTAGATTTTAAGTAATCTTCTACATATTGTTTTACTGTCATGCATCTATCTCTTTGTTCTTTTGTTCTATATTCTGAATCTATTTCAGTACATCTTATTGAACTATTAAATGCTTCTATATAAGCAACACTATGGAATCCATATTCATCTTGTAAATCTATTAAAGTTTCTAAGAACTTATAATTATCATTATAATTTGGTGGAGTTGGTACATAATAAATATCATCATCGTCATCAAATTCTTTATTTGTTTCAGGAACACCATATTTATAATTATAGTCAAATCCATAATAATAGTTCTCTCCTATATATAGTAAGAAAGTTTTCTTATCTTCTATGTTGTCTGTTATTTCATCATATGTTTCTTCTATCATGCCATTATAATTTAAATCTAATGCTTCTTTTTCTAGTGATTCATAGATTTCAAGAACTAATTCTTTTAAATCATCATCTTTTAATTTATCAATCTTTTTTCTTAATGAATCAAAGTCGTAATCTCTATCTAATGTTTCTACTTTCTTAGAATCTAATTTATTTAATTCTTTTGGAGATTCTATTTTATATTTACCTTTAATACTTACTTTTTCATCATTTGATGTGAAACTATAATCAAATTCACCAGATATTTCATCTTTATATTCTTTATATGAATAATGGATTTCTCCATTTTCATCTCCATCATATACTTTAAGAGTTATATCTTTTTTATCGTCTTTATTCTTATAAATAATAGTAGCTACTTTTTCTTTGTTATATCTAACTGTAAAAGTTATTGTATCTTTTTCTGTTTCACCAATTATTGATATTTTTTCTCTATAATTCTTTTCGTTATTATCCAATCTTATTTCATAATATCCTTTATGATTAATATATGATACATATTCTTTATTATCTACTTCTATAGAATAACCTATTGCATTATCTAATATTCCTTTAGTATATAAGTTAATTAGTATTTCTTCATTAAATTTAAGATCTTTTATTTCTTCTAAGATATCATCTAGTTCTTCTTTTATATCTGATTTATCTTCATCAGTAATATTAGTTAATATTTTTAATGCTTTATCATCATTTCTGATTGCTTTAATTATAGCTTTTAATGTATCTCTATATTGTTTATCTTCTATTTTATATGTTATTTTATGTAATCTGATTGTTTTACCATTGATTTCTTTTTTAACATTTTCTTTAGTAAATTGTCCTTCTTCTAATGTTTTAAAGAATTCTTTTTTAATTAATTTTAATAGATATCTTGCATCATCTGTTGATAATTTATCTAAGAATTCATATAGATCTTCTAAATCATAATCATACATATAGTAATCAGGTTCATATATAACATCGTCTACTATTTCAGAGAATGTATTCTCTATATCATATACTGGATGAAAACTAGTTCTATTTGTTAGATCAGTAATATCTATTGGATTATTTAATAATTCACTATCTAAATATAGACTATCATCTTGATAATATAATCTACCATCTACAGTAGTATTATCTTTAGTTAAGGTAATATTATTGTTAATGAATTCTTCTTTTAAATTAAAGTTTGTTTCTGATGATATTTTAAGATTTTCTATATCTTCTGAAGGGAAATCCATAGTTAATTCTGTTGATATTCTTATGTTATCATGGACAAAATCAAACTTTTTATTTAGACGATCATATTCTTCTAATTCATCATCTATTCTTTTATATATATTATCTATTTCTTTTTTAAAGATATATCTTGGAGATGTTATTTTAATAACACAGAATAATGATAAGATAATAGCAAATAATATTAAACATGGTACTAATAATTTATTACCTTTTTTTAATAGAGATTTTTTGCTATTAGGCATTGTAGATGGTTTAACTGGGTCGGCAGGCATTTCTTCTATTTGAGATACAGTTAAACTTTCTCTAGTTATTTCCTCGTTCTTAGCTTCTTCTATTTTAGTTTCTTCTTTTTTAATTTCTTCTTTTTTTGGTTCTTTTGGTGTTTCTTTAGGAGGTTCAACCTTTTTTACTTCTTTTGGAGGGTTAACCTTTTTCTCTTCTTTTTTTGGTGCTTCAATTACTTTATTATTATTATTATTTATTTTCTTTTGTTTATTATGATTATTATTCTTTTGATTTTTCTTATTATTTTCGTTTACCTTTTTATTATCTTTTTTCATTTTTGAAGCCTCTTTCTATTATATAGATTATATCAATTTTTAATAATTAAGTAAATGAAATATAATTAATTTATCACCTTTATATTGATATTTTTTTATGCTATAATTATATAAGATAGAGGGAGGTGTTTAAGTGAACGAAGAAAATAACGGCGTTAATCCAGCTAGTGCTACTCCTGAACAACCACAAGTTGGCGGTATCGTAAGTGATTCTGTTAATCAAGTTGGCTATGTTTCTAATGGAACTCCTATGCCAAAGAAAAAAGGACCTGCTAAATTAATTTTAGGTTTAATTATTATAGCTGCAGTTGCTGCTCTTGGTTACTTTGTTGTATATCCTTTAATTAATAAGAAATTATTAACAAAACCTGTTGACTCATTTAATACTTCTATTGATACTTTTACAAAGAATATTAATAACACAGTAAGCAAAATTATTAGAGAGAAGCAATACTTTGATGCTTCTATTAAAATTGAATCTAATATGCCAGGTCTTGAAGAATTCAATGATTATAAGTTGAATTTAAATGGTGGTATAGATCCTAAGAAGAAAGCCTTTGAACTTGGTGGTAGTCTTGGAAAAGGTAGTGATACTTTTGGTGCTAAAGTATTCTATGTCAATGGTGATATTTATACTAAGTTAAGTACTTATCCTAATTTAATCCTATTAGACAAATTAGATGATCAAGAAAGCTTAGCAGAAATTAACAAAATGTTTGAATCTTATTCAGGCATGATTGAAGCTTTAGGTCAATTAGATGCTAAAGATAGTGAATATTTAGTTAACTTATTTGGTAAACTACTTAAAGAGTCTATTCCTGAAGATAGAATTGTTTCTGAAGATGCTACTATGACTGTTCTAGGTGATGATGTTAGTGTAACTGCAAATAAACTAACAATAGATACTGCTCTAGCTAAGAACATGGTTAAACATATAGTCGATGGTTTCAAGAATGACAAAGATGCTATGTCTATTCTTAAAAAATATGGAATTGAAGAAAAATCATTAGATGAAATGTTTGATGTTGAAGGATTAGAACTTGAACAAAATGTTTCTATAGTTATATATGTTCTTAAAGGCGAAAACGTTGGTTATGAAATAGTTGAAGGTGAAGATAAGTTTATTTACTATACTAATAATGGTAACTTCATTCTTGAAGGTTCAGTTAGTGTTGAAGGCCAAAAACAAGAAATTAAAGTAACTGGTAAAAAAGATGGCGACAAGACTAACGTTAGTGTTAAAGTTGATGGTAAAGAACTTGCTAGTTTAGTTGTTTCTAAATGGTCTGAAGAAGAAATCGACCTAACTTATAGTATTTCCGGAGTTATTTCAGGCGACTTTAAGTTTAAATTAAAATCAGGTTCTGATAAAGATGAATATCATTTAGAATTTAAACTTGAACAACAAGGTCAATATATCAAAGTTATTGCTGATTTAGTTGATGATTGGACTTCTGATATACCAAGTATGAATGTTTCTACTGCTGAACAATTAACTGAAGAACAATTAGAAGAAGTATTAAATAACTTTGCTACAGCTATTGAACAATCTCCATTATTTGAATTATTTGAGTCAATGTCAGGTGATATGTATTACGATATGGACAATGGCTATAATATCGAAGATAATGGTAATTTAATCAACAGTGATGATCCTGCTCCAGATGGAGAAGGCGTATAATTTAAAAGAATAAAAATGTTAACATTAAAAAAAGATTGCATTTAGCAATCTTTTTTTATTCTTCTTTTTTAGGTTTTCTACCACGTTTAGGTTTTTCTTCAGTAGTTTTTTCTTCTACTTTAGTTTCCTTTTTAGTTTCTTTCTTTGTTTCTTTTACTTCCTCTTTTTTTGGTTCTTCTTTTCTTGGTTCTTTTGGTGCTGGTTTAGGAAGTGCACTTTTACGTGATAAATTTAATCTATTTCTATTATCATAACCTTCTGCTCTTACGATTATTTCATCGCCAACTTTAAACATATTAGATGGTTTATCTACCCTTTCCCATGCTAATTGTGATACATGACATAATCCTTCACAGCCAGGCCATAATTCTACAAAACAACCGAAGTCTTCTACTTTAGTAACTTTTCCAGTATATACTCTTCCTTCTTCTACTTCTCTAGTTATTTGCTCTATTCTTTCTTTAGTAGCATCTATAATAGATTGATCTGTATGATAAATATATACTGTTCCATCATCTTGTAAGTCTACTTTAACAGCGTTAACATCGTTAACTGCTTTTACATTAGAACATTCTAAGATGATCTTTGTAATCATTTCTCCACCTTTACCAATTACATCTTTTATCTTATCTGGATTAATATGTAATACTTCAAATTTTGGTGCATATGGAGATAATTCTTTTCTTGGTTCTTCTATGCAATTTTCCATTACATCTAAGATTTCCATTCTTGCTTCTTTAGCTTGTGCTAAAGCTTCTTTTAAGATCTTTTCTGAGATACCTTTTACTTTAATATCCATTTGTAATGCTGTAATACCTTTTCTTGTTCCAGCTACTTTGAAGTCCATATCTCCCATATGATCTTCTAATCCTTGGATATCTGTTAAGATAGTATATTTTTTACCATCTTCACTAGTAATTAATCCCATTGCGATACCAGCAACTGGTGCTTTAATTGGTACACCTGCTGCCATTAATGATAAACATCCTGCACAAATAGTTGCTTGTGAAGATGATCCATTTGATTCTAATATTTCAGATACAACACGTACAGTATATGGGAATTCTTCTTCTGAAGGCATTACTTGTAATAATGCTCTTTCTCCTAATGCTCCATGTCCGATTTCTCTTCTTCCTGGTGATCCATATCTTCCTACTTCACCAACACAGAAGTTAGGGAAATTATAATGTAACATAAATCTTTTTGAATCTTCTAATCCTAATCCATCTAAGATTTGGTTTTCTTCTAGAGAACCTAATGTAGTTGTTGCAAGAGCTTGAGTTTCTCCTCTAGTAAATACTGCAGAACCATGTGTTCTAGGTAATAGATCGATATCACACCATAATGGTCTAATTTCTTTCATTCCTCTACCATCAGTTCTTTGTTTATCTTTAGTAACCATTCTTCTTACTACTAGACCTTCAATTTGATCTACTACTTTTTTAACTTGAGCTAATAGTTCTTCACAATTTTCTTGTTCACTATAGATTTCAGCAAAGTTTTCAATAGTATCTTCTTTAACTTTATCTACATCAGCATATTTTTCTAATTTACCTTTCTTAGAAGATAATGCTTCATACATTCTATCAGTAGCGAATTTCTTAACATCTTCTTCTAATTTTTCATCGATATGAGCTAATTCAACCTCTACTTTTTCTTTGCCTATTTCATCTCTAATTTTTTCTTGGAATTCACATAACATTTTAATATGTTCATGTCCAAACATTATAGCTCCTAACATATCTTTTTCAGATACTTCTTTAGAACCAGCTTCTACCATGCAGATAGCATCTTTAGTTCCAGCTACTTTTAATTCAATTGAAGATTGTTCTGCTTCTTCTACAGTAGGATTAATAATATAATCTTTTCCTATTTTTCCTACTACTACACCAGCTATTGGTCCATCAAATGGTATATCACTAATACATAATGCTAGTGATGATCCTAACATAGCTGCCATTTCTGGTGAGCAATCTTGATCTACAGATAATACTGTATTAATTACTTGTACCTCGTTACGGAAGTTTTCGTCAAACATTGGACGTAATGGACGATCTATTAATCTTGCAGTTAATGTTGCTTGATCTGTAGGTCTTCCTTCTCTTTTGATAAATCCTCCAGGGATTTTACCTACTGAATATAACTTTTCTTGATATACAACTGTTAATGGAAAGAAATCTTGTGTAATTGGTGTATGTCCCATTACAGTAGCTGTTAAGATAACTGTATCTCCGTATCTTACTAAAACAGAGCCATTAGCTTGTTTTGCAAGTTCTCCAGTTTCTACTTTAATTTTTTTACCAAGAAAGTCTAATTCGTATACTTTTTTCATATTTTTTTCTACCTTTCTCCTAAAAAAAGACACTTAAAAATAAGTGCCTACTTTTTTACTATTTTATTTTCTTAATCCAAGAGCTTCAATAGTTTTTCTATAACTAACTACATCTGTCTTCTTTAGATAGTCTAGTAAACTTCTTCTTTTACCAACCATCATTTGAAGTCCTCTTTTTGAATGGAAATCATGGATGTGTGTATTTAAATGTTCAGTTAAATTATTAATTTCTTCTGTAAGAATAGCTATTTGTACTTCTGTTGCTCCAGAGTCTTTTTCATTCTTACCAAATTTCTTAATTAATTCAGCTTTTTTCTCTTTTGTAATTGCCATTTTATATTCCTCCTTTATTATTTTAACCGTTTAAACCTAGAATAGATTCGGAGAGTTCTAATCCAAGATTAAACTTTCTTAAGTAGTATACCTAAAATACTTAAAAAATGCAAGTATTTTTTTATGGTAAGGCAAGTGTAGCTCCATGAGTAGGAATTGCTACACCAAACTTTATTACTTCATATAATGCAAAAATAATTGTTGCAGTTCCAATTGATATGCCCATATTGGTAGCTAATGTTTTAACGTAATCTGATTCTCTTAGAGCTGAAAAGAAATTAGAATTTGAATATGCACGAACAAATCTATCATAGTACAAATTTAAATCTGGTTCTTTAGATGATATTAAATATTGGCAAAATTCTTCTGGATTTTCAAAGAATCTCATATCTGCACATGCATCTGGCCATACAATAGCTTGATTTTGAGGAGAACCAACTTCCATCAAATTTCTCAAATAAGTATCTGCAGCATTTTCTAAATTTACATCTATACGTGGATTTAATTTCTTAAGTTCGGTAATAAAATCTTCTGCACTATGAACAACTACTATATCTTCATGATTAGATGCTATAAAGAAATTATGTTCTCTTTCTAAAGTTTCCATAAATTCATTAACAAGTTCCATTGATTCACCTGTTGCTTGTTCAGCGGCTTCTAATCCTGGCAAACAACTTTCTATTTCTACAATAGTTGGATTAAGTTCCAATTGTGGTGAAGCATTTGCCGTAGTTGGTTCTGCTGCTGCAGTTTCCGATACTGGCCTTGTTTGGAACCTTGTATCTACTTGATAATTTATTGCAGAAGGATGTTCTGCTGGAGCAAGAGTTGGTTCTACTGCTGCAGTTTCCGGTACAGGTCTTGTTTGGAATCTTGTATCTACTTGATAATTTATTGCAGAAGGATGTTCTGCTGGAGCAAGAGTTGGTTCTACCGCTGGAGTTACCGGTACAGGTCGTGCTTGGAACCTTGGATCAGCTTGATAATTTATTGCAGAAGGATATTCTTTTGGAACTACTTCTGGTACTACTCTAGGACTAGCAGGTAGTGCTCTACCATCAGCAGTAAGAATATGTGGTCTAGCTGGATCTAGTACTCCTGGTTTTGGAATTCTACCAGGAATTGGTGTAGGAACTGGTTCTGGTAAAACAACTGTTTCCGTTGCTGGTTCCATTACATATTCCGTTACTGAATCAGGGACTTGTTCATATACTGGTTCCACTTCTGGTTGTAAATCAAGATCAGGATTTTGTTCTTTATTTTTACCTTTACCAAATTTTAATACAGGTATTTTTATTAAACGTAATAGTAATAATAGTAATAAATACCAATGCTTTATTATAAATTTTGCAGTAAAGGTTACTGGGGTTAATGCTAAGAGTCCCAGCTCTTTACCCAGTTCTAATACTTTAAAAATTCTTTCTTTATTACTTTTTGCTTCTTTTATTTGATTTATACAATTTGCTACTCTTTTTGTTTGGATACCTATTCCTTTTGGAAGAACAGTAAGTATTGCTTTAAAAGTGGCTGGTTCTTGTAAGAATTCTTTTTTATATCTTCCTTTTAGATGCTCTTTATGCCATTCTAATTGTTCATCTAATATAGTTTCTAATTTTTCTAATGCTTCTAAATCAGTATCACTAACTTCTTCATGTTGTTTTATTTTTTTGATTTCAGCTTTGATTTTTCTAATTAATCTTCCACTTTTAGTTGTTGCTTCTTTAGGTGATCCTTTTTCTTCTAATCTATTAATTTTATCTAATTCTTTTTTATATTGATTTGAATCCATTACAGAGGTATCTCTGCTTTCAATTTTTTTAATATTTTTTTCTAGTGTTTTAATAGATATATCTACTTCTTTTTCTACATATTTTAATAACTTAGGATCTGGGTTATTTATTAAATCTATGTTCAATTCTTTTGATGCTTTTTCTTTTACTAAACTAATTATTCTTTCTTTGTATTTTGGTGTTGACATAGATGGTGAAATAGTAGTATTAAGAATTATTTCTTCTATTAATTTTTTCAATTCTTCTTTCATATTTTAACCTTCTTTAAAATGATGGTACTAACTGAGGAGAATATACTTGTAATCCATGTAATAATTCATATATTGACATAGCTTTTTCTGGTGCCAATTGAATTAATTTTAAGAATGCTTCTATTGCTCCAAATGTTGCTGGAGTTGTTACTCTCGCAGCTGCTAATTCTGCAGCTGTTAGTGCGCCACTTTCTGGTAATAGGAATGCTAATCCTCCTTCAGCAACTAGGAATATACCCATTGCTTCTAGAGTTTGTATTGCTTCTTGAGTTTCAGATACATTTATGAATTTTGTTACGGCTGTTCTCAATAAATCGTATTTTGGATCAGGATTTAACAATGCTGCATTGAATTCATCAACAGTTTCAAAACAATTAACACTTTCAAATCTTGAATATATATTTTCTACAGCTTTTCGATCTCTTCCTCCATATCCATCGATAAATTCTTGTAGATATTGCCCTGTTGGATCTTCAAATATTAGGTTACTTGTTCTTGTATCTTGAGCAATCGTACCATAATTTCTGTCTATCATTATTTGATATCCTTCTGAAGTTATATTACCATTGGCATCTAGATAATGATTAATATCTAAACCACAATAATCACATGTACCTTTTAAATATTCCATAGGTGTTCTACATACGACTACATCACCAGATGCATCCCATCCCATTTCTGGATTGGCTGCTAATTCTCTTATATATATTTGTCCATTAGATCTTTCATTTAATCTCTTTAACATTTGAGTATATACTTCATATGCTTCAGAACCTTCTTCCATATGTACTACAGGAGTTTGAACAGGTTCTGCTGCAGTTACAGAGGTTGCTGGAGTTTGTTCTACAGCATTAACAGGATTTGTCTGTACTGGTTGTGCCTGGAACCTTGGATCAGTTTGATAATCTATTGCTGGTCGTGTGGTTGTTTCTGTAACTGGAGTTTGAACTGGTTGTGCTTGGAACCTTGGATCAGTTTTATAATCTATTGCTGATTGTGGAACTGTTTCTGTAACTGGAGTTTGAAGTGGTCGTGCTTGAAACCTTGGGTCAGCTTGATAATCTATTGCTGGTCGTGGGTTTGTTTCTGTAACTGGAGTTTGAACTGGATCTAAAACTGGATCTTGAACAGGGTCTAAAACTGGCTCTTGAACTGGATCTTTTACCGGATCTGCTACATACTCAGTAACTGGTTCTGTAGCTGGTTCATAAGCAGGTTGTTCTTGTACTTGTTCTTGAGGTTGATTTTCTTTTACTTCTTTTGGACTCCTTTTCCAAGCAAATTTTGGTAGTTTTAACAATGATAATAATAGTAATAATAAATACCAATGTTTAATAATAAACTTTACACCAAAAATAACAGGTGTTAGTGCTAAAACTCCCATTTCTTTTCCTAATTCAATAGCATTAAAGACTTTTTCTTTATTACTTTTTGATTCTTTAATTCTTTCAATGCAATTAATAACTCTTTTAGCTTGTAAGCCAATACCTTTTGGTAAGACAGTTACTAATGCTTTGAAAGTAGCTGGTTCTCTTAAGAATTCTTCTTTATATCTTCCTTTTAATTGATTTTTATGCCATTCTAATTGTTCATCTAGAAATATTTCTATTTTTTCTAAATTATCTAAATCATTGGCATTGAGATTTTCTGTTTCTCTAATTTTTTTAATTTCATCTTTTAATTTTCTAATTAATCTTCCACTACGAACTGTTGCTTCTTTGTGTTTACCTTTTTCTTCTAATTTATTAATATTTTCAAGTTCTTTAGAAAATACTTCTATTAATTCTTCCATATTAGTAACATTTTCTAATTCTACTTCTATATTATTTTCTACTTGAGGAATATAGTCATTTATTACTAAGTTAACTTGTTTTTCTAAATGTTTTATTAATTTTTGATCTGGATTATTAAATAAATCTATTCTTAAATCACTTTTAGCTGATAGTTTTACTTTATTAATAATTCTTCCTCTAATTATCTTTATTTGTTGTTCTGTTATTTTGTCTTTTTTTAGTTCAGTGGAAAACTCTTGAACAGAAGATTCTATTAAATCATTTAATTTTTCTATCATAGAATATCCCCTTTTCTGATTATATTTAACTTATATTTTCTTGAATTTGTTCATTTACGTATTTTACAGTTTCATCTTCTGCTTCATGTTTTATAAGACTAATAGTTTTTTCATCTTCAATAGTTTTTAAAACGAATTCTCCTTCTACTTCGATTACTTTTCCATATTGTTTAACGAATTCATCATTTTCATCCATTGTATAATCTGTATAAATTACATATGGTTCTTCGCTATTATTTGGATTAGGTACTACTGCTAATATGTCACATATTACTTCTAATCCATCCTTATTTGTAGTTGTAAAACTTAAATCTTCATATTTCATTTTTTATTCCCTTTCTATATTTTCATACCAGATGCTACTGCTGGTTCGTTTGCTAACATACTAGCAACTTCACGCATATCTTGATTGATTTCTCTTACTTGGCTAATAGCATTTGGATTTGTTATTACTAGATTATGAATTTTATTTTTAATAGCTTCTATTTTTTGTTTAATTCCATTACTTAATCCTTCTAGGTTAGCTCCATAGTGTTGTTTTAAATAATTATTTATTAGACCAAAATGGTTTCTTATAAAACCAATTGCATCTTTTAATGCTTTAAAGTCTGTTTTAATTGTTTCTCCTAGATGTTGTGTTCTTCTAACTGCATCAGCACCTATTGCTTTTAACTCTTCTGGATCAGTTAATCTTTTTGTTAATTCTTTCCAGAATGTAGTTTTTTCTGCTTGTTCTATATTTATTCCTACATGTGATGCTAAACCACTTATAAAATTTTGTCCTTTTGCTTTAGAATTGGATGCTATTGTATCTGCTCCTGCTTTAAATAATATTCCTGGTAAATTAAATATATATGTTAAAAATAGTATTACTAAATACCAATGTTTTATTAAGAATTTTCCAGTGAATATAAACGGTGTTGCCGCGAGCATTCCTGCGGATTTTAATAGTTCTACTATTTTAAAGGTTCGATCTTTATTTGCTTTTGCATCTTTTAAATTTCCTATACATGCTTTTATTTTTTGAATTGCTAAAGATACTCCTTTAGGTAATACTGTTATTGTACTTAATATAGAGCCTGATTTTTTTACAAATTCTTCTTTATATCTAGCACTTAATTGTTCTTTATGTCTTTCTACATTTTCTTCTAAAGCTTCTTCTAACATTCTTAATTGTTCTTGTTCTTCAGAAGATGTTCCATCTTTTCTTATCTTTGCAATTTCTTTTCTTATCTCGTTAATTAATCGACCTCTACTAGAAGTTATTTTTTGACTATTATTATTTTCTTCTGCGTTCCTTAACTCCTCTTGTAAAGTTTCTACACGATCCATTTTATTTTCCCCTTAAAGATGTTGCTTCTTTATTGAAAGCTATAATTATATTCTTTCTTTCTTGTTCTGATACAGGAATATATTCATTATTAACTTCTTTATCTACATAAATTCTTATTCCTAATTTATTGCTATCATCTGTAGTAAAATCTGTATATAACATATAATTATGTTTTTCTTTATAAAAACCTATTACTGTATATTCTATATTTACTCCTATATCATTTTTTCTATAAAAAGTATCTATATTTTCCATTTTTATCCTCCTATGCCATTTGTAAACTAGTTCTATTTTGTTGTAATAATTTTTGAACTTGTTCTTTTGATAAAGTAGTCTTAGCTTTATCATATTGTTCTTTTTCTAATCTTATCTTTTCTTTTAATGAGCCCATATTAGCTATATTACCAAGTAAAGTAAAGATCATTGGAACACTAAGATTAGCTAAACTAAATGTTGAATATTGTGGAAATGCTACTGATATAATTGCACTTGCTGCTACTAATATACCGCTTGATATCGCAAAATCTTTTCCACTTTGTTTTAAGACATCTTTTATAAAGGCATTTTCTTTTGTTAATTGTAAGTTTGTTGATATTAAGTTCTTTTCTAAATCAACTAATTGTCCTGGTGTTAATTTTCTTTTATTCTTTATATATTCTTTTTTAATTTGTTCATATGTTTTCTTTTGCTCTGTTATTAAATTAATTTTTTCAAATGTTAATATTTTTGTTAAATCATCTATTGGTGATTCTTTTATTAATGCACTATATTCTACTATTAATTGTTCATTAATTTTTAATAATTCTTCTTCTCCAGGTTTTTCTGTTTTTCTTTTTAATAAGTCCATTAATTTTTTATTTTCTTTTACTTTAGTATTTAAGAATTCTATTATAGCTTGTTGATTTTTATCTTTACTATCAACAGATTTTGCTAATTTAGACCAAGTTGTTTCATTAAATGGTAATCTTAAGAGACCCGATATTCCGGAGAATGCAACTGCTGGTATTATTCCTGCTAAACTAAATGTTCCACCTATTAAACCAATACCTGCTGCTACTGCTCCTGCAAATAATGTTCCTATAGCTGTTGATATAGCAGTATTTTTTACTCTATTTAAGACATCGTGTTTTTCTTTAAATATTTCTATTGCATTAGCTATTTCTTTTACTTTTAAGCCAACTCTTTCGGGAATTGGAACGCTTCCTTCTAATTCTCTTTTTTTAAGCATTTCTTTATGCTTTTTTAATTCTTCATGTAATTGTAATTTTATAGGTAATGCTAATTTTTGATCTTTGATTCCTCTTAATTCTTTTTTTAATATACTTATTAATTTTCCTCTTAGTTTTATTGCTTCTTTTGGTTCTATTTTTTCGTCTTTTAATTTTGTTAATAATTCTTCTTTATTCATTGTTATTCTCCTTAAAGATTTGTAATTGTGCTATCATTTCATCACTTAATTCTTCTTTTAAATAATCAATAATATAATCTTCTTTTATTTTGTTTATTGTATAGATACCATCTTTTTCTATTAGTTGACCACATAGCATTTTATATCCATTTTCTACGTTAAAATCTGTATAAATAATATATGGCTCTTCTTCATTTTCATGATTGGGAATCAATTTAATTATTTCACATTCTATTTCATTACCTGCGTCATCTATTATTGCAAATTTTTTGTCATCCATATAAATCACCTATTCTATAATATTATATCATATATGCTTTTATATTAATTATAAAAAATTCTATTTTTCATATAAAAACCTTATAACATTATATAAGGTTTTGCTTTACTATTATCTTTTGTATATTCTTGATATATTGCTATTATTTTATTTTGGTATTTTAAACAAGCTATATTATTTTTAAATATCTTGTTAATAACTGCACCATTATTAACAAGTTTATATAATTTTTCATCTATATCAATTGTTTCTAGATCATTTAGTACTTCTTCTGGAGGTAATAATTTATATTTATTATTATTTATATCTTCTAAAGTATATGATTCTTCTATATTAAACTTTCCTTGTTTAGTTCTTATTAAGGAAGACATAGTACCTATTGTATTTAATTTAGTACAGATATCTCTTATTAATGATCTTATATATGTTCCTTTAGATACTGTTGTTTTAAAGACTATTTCATCTTTATTAAATGATATTAATTCTATTTCTTTGATATCTATTTCTCTTTTAGGTAGTTCTACTTTAATATTATTACGAGCATATTCATATAGTTTTTTTCCATTTACTTTTATTGCTGAATAGATAGGTACTTCTTGAATAGATTTACCTAGAAATGAATGTAATACTTCTTTAATTTGTTCTTCTTTTAGATTATATTCTTTTTGTTCTAATATATTACCTGTTATATCTTCTGTATCTGTTTTAATACCTAGTTTTATAGTTGCTATATATTCTTTATATGTACTAGTTAAGATATCACATAATTTAGTACATTTACCTATTGTAATAACTAATACACCTTCAGCAATAGGATCTAATGTACCTGTATGACCTATTTTTTTAGTATTAAATATTTTTGTTAGTTTATTAACTATATCTCTAGATGTATAATCTTTTGGTTTATTTACTAATAGTATTCCATTCATAATACCACCTACTAAATTATATAATATTTTTATTAAAAAGAAAAAGCGATTATTAATCGCTTTTATTTTGCAGGTTCTATAATATCTTTGTCAAAATATTCAAGTTCTGCTTCATCTATCACTCCACCTGCTCCTGTAAATTCGTAACCTTCTGATGATTTATATGTTTTTGCTTTTGTTAATACAGGTTTACCATTAGTTATTTGTAATTTATTTTCTTCTACAATAATATCTTCTTCCTCTGGTGTGGAATAATCAGCATAATCAGTTTTGGCAATGTTTTGAATTGGTAAGAATAATATAAAATCTTGTTCTATTTGTGTTAATCCTTCTCTATACATTGTATATTTTTTTTCTAAAACACATATATTGGTACAATTTTTATATTTATATGGTGATTCAGGTTTATTATCTGTTTCTATCCATACATCAGCGTCATTTTGGCTTTTAAATAATTTTGCAATTACTTTACCATTTGGACTTACAATATATTGATAATTAGGGTCAAAGTATACATATGTTTCTGCATCAAAGAATAAGTATTCATCTTTTCCATTTGTATCTTTAAAGATTCTTACTCTAGATAATTCGTTTTCTATTTGTTTAAATGCTTCTTCATCTTTATAATGTTCTTTACTTTCTACTATTAAACTATATACTGATTTATTATTTATAAATTTATAACCATTAAAGTAAACATTTTCATAGAAATGATTTATACCTGTTTCTTTATTTGTTTCTTTTAATACTTCTATTTTTAATTCATATTCTATTCCGCTTAATTCAATATTTTTAGTTTTAGTATCTACTATTTCTAAACCAGAAGTATTTTTGTCCGTTCCTTTTGATGGTGTTTTTTCTACTGGTGGTTCTTCTTTTGGTTCTTCTTTTGGTTCTTCAGGTTTTTCTGGTTCTTTAACCGGTTCTTTTTCTTCTTCTTTTTCTTTTTTATCTGATGTTATTACTTCATGTTGTTCTTTCTTTTCTTTAGGACCTAAATCAGTAGGACTTGGTGGTAATTCTTGTTTATTATCTTTAAAGAATATTGTATATCCTAGAATTCCTCCAAATATTAATACTATAACTAAAATTCCTAAAAATAATGGATTTCTATTTAACTTTTTTTCTTCTGCTAATTTTTCTTCTTTGGCAGTATCTATTACTTCTTCTTTTACTATTGATGTCGGTGCTATTTCTTCTGAAAGAGCTACCGGCTCTTCAATTGGAGTTGAGGATTCTACTGGTGTTTCAGTTGATACTTCATTTGCAGGTTGTTCTGTTGTTGTTTCAGTTTTTACTTCATTTGGATTTTGTTCTACTTTTTCTTCTTCCATTTTATTCTTCCTCTCTATTTTATATTATAACATAAAAAAGAAGACTGTTAGTCTTCTTTATGTATTTCGTTAATTAAATGATCTATTTTAGTTCCATATGCTATTGACTTATCGTAAACAAATCTTAATTTAGGAGTATGTCTTAATTCTATTCTATTAGCTAATTTAGTTCTTAAATAACCAGATGTTTCATCATTTAAATCTTTTTCTAGATATGTAGTTGATTTTTCTATAGTTGATGTAAAGAATATTTTAGCTAATCCTAAATCATTAGTTACTTCTACTCCTGTAATAGTTATGTTTTTTAATAGTTCATCATGTGCTTCATTAGCACATATATCACTTAATTCTTGAGCTATTTGTGAGCCAATTCTTTTTAATTTTATTTGGTTCATCTTTTTACCTCTACTTCTTCATAACATTCTACGATATCGCCAACTTTAATATCTGTATAGTTATCTAAAGTTAATCCACATTCATAGCCTTTTTTAACTTCTTTAACTTGATCTTTTTCTCTTTGTAATGAAGATATTTTAGTATCTACTATTACTATTCCATCTCTTATTAATCTTGCTTTAGAATTCATTTTAATTAGTCCATCTTGTACATATGAACCAGCTATGTTACCTACTTTAGAGAATTTAAATATTTTTCTTATTTCAGCATTTCCTATTATCTTTTCTTCAAATTCTGGATCTAACATACCTTTCATAGCTGCTTCCATTTCTTCTACTAATTTATAAATAATAGTATATAGTCTTATATCTACACCATATTCTTTAGCCATTTCTTTTGTATCATTAGATGGTGATACGCAGAAACCTAAGATAATAGCTTGTGATGCTTGAGCAAGTACGACATCTGATTCAGTAATTGTTCCAATTCCTGAACGTATTACTTTTACTTTTACTCCATCAACATCTATTTTTTCTAGAGCATTTCTTACTGCTTCTTCTGATCCTCTTACATCAGTTTTTAATACTATATTAATTTCTTTTGTGTCTGAATCAATAGATGCAAATAAGTTATCTAGTGATAAACTCTTTTGTTGGAATTTATTTTCTCTTGCTTGAATAGATCTCTTTTCAGCTACTTCTTTTGCTTGAGATTCTGTTTCAAATGCCATGAATTTATCTCCTGCTGAAGGATTAGCTGATAATCCAGTTATTTCTATTGGTGTAGATGGTCCTGCTTCTACTATTGATTCTCCTAAATCATTTTTCATAGTACGTACTTTTCCATAAGTAGTTCCTACTACAATAGGATCTCCTAATCTTAGAGTACCATTTTGAATTAATAGTGATGCTACTCCACCTATATTTTTATCCATTTTAGATTCAATAACTGTTCCAATTGCATATCTATTTGGATTAGCTTTTAATTCTTGCATTTCTGATATAGCTAATAATGTTTCTAATAATAAATCTATACCTTGTCCACTCTTAGCAGATATATCTACAAATGGTACATTACCACCCCATTCTTCTGGTGTGATATTATGTTCAGCCATTTCAGTTCTAATCTTTTCTGGATGGGCATCTGGTTTATCTATTTTATTAACAGCTACTACAATAGGTACATTTGCTGCTAAAGCATGATCTATTGCTTCTTCTGTTTGTGGCATTACACCATCATCTGCTGCTACTATAATAATAACTATATCTGTAATAGATGCACCACGTGCACGCATTTCTGTAAATGCAGCATGTCCTGGTGTATCAATAAATGATAATTTATGTCCATTATGTTCTACTTGATAGGCACCAATTGCTTGTGTAATTCCACCATATTCTGAATCTACTATTTTACTTTTTCTAATTGTATCTAGTAATGTAGTTTTTCCATGGTCAACATGTCCCATGATTGTAATAACAGGAGGTCTTGGTACTAAATCTTCTGCTCTATCATTAGCTTCAAATTCTTCAAAGTTAGATACATCTTGTGTTTCTTCTTTTTTAATTGTTTTATTATAATCTAATGCTAATAGAGATGCTGTTTCAAAATCTACTGAATTACTTAATGATAACATCATTCCTAAACCAATTAATTTTTTAACTAATTCAGTTCCTGATACACCAAATGCATCAGCTAATGCTTGTACAGACATTCCTTCTTTATATAGAACTACATCTTTTTCCTCTTTATTAGTCATTAATTTTTCTTTATGTTTATACATTTCTTTTCTTTTAGACATGTATTCATCTTTAGAATTTTGTAATGAACTTTTCTTTTTTAATTTTTGTTTTTTACTTGAATTACTGAATGATTTATCTAAATTATTTGATTCAATAATATCTTCTACTGCTTCATCTATTACATCTTCTTCTTCAAAATTAGTTTCATCATCAGTACTTATAAGATTAATGGTATTATCTAGCATTATGATATCGTCTTCTGATAATTCATCATTAGCATCTTTAGCATTTATTCCTAGTTCTTTACATTTTTTTAATATTTCTGCTACTGATAGTCCCATATCTGTAGCATAATCTTTAACACTCATCATTGTTACTCACCTACTTTATTCCTCTTCTATATACTTATTTAATTCTTCATATATAGTGTCTGGTATTTCTTTTTCTAATATTTTTTCTAATGCTTTTGTAGTTTTGGCTTTTTCTATAACCATTTTATCTTTTTTAAGATAAGCACCTCTTCCGTTAGCTTTACCAGTAGGATCTACTAAGATGTTACCTTCCTTATCTTTAACTACTCGTATTAGATTTCTTTTATCAGTTTTTTCATGTGTTATTACACATGTTCTTTGTGGTATTTTTTTCATAGCAAATCCTTTCTATATAATATTAATTATTTCCTTCTGTGTTAACTTGTTCTAGTGTTTTAATTTCTATTTTATATTTAGTTAATCTTGAAGCTAATTTGATATTAACACCTTTCTTACCTATAGCTAATGATAAGTTTTCATTATTAACTATAGCTAATGCTTCTTTCTTCATTGGGTCTGTAATTGTAACAATTGCATCTTTAGCAGGACTTAAAGCATTTTTAATAAATTCTGCTGGATCTGAATTATATAATACTAAGTCTACTTTTTCTCCATTTAGTTCTTTTAGAATAGTACCTATTCTTGATCCTTTTTCACCAATACATGATCCGATTGGGTCAATATTTTCTACTAATGATTCTAATGCTACTTTACTTCTTACACCTGCTTCTCTTGCTACTGCATGTAATACAATAGTTCCTTCTGCTAGTTCAGGTATTTCAGATTCAAATAATCTTTTTACAAAACCAAAATGTTTTCTTGATAATAGAATTAGAGGTCCTTTAGTATTAGCTTCTACTTTAGTAACATATACTTTAATAGTAGAACCCATTTTTATTTCTTCTCCTGGTATCATTTCTGATTTAGGAAGGATTCCTCTTGTTCTACCTAATTCTACATAGTAGTTTCTAGCATCTTCCATTGCTAGAGTTCCTACTACTAATTCATCTTGTTTATCAGCAAATTCTTCAATAATTGAATTCTTTTCTGCTTCTCTTATTTTTTGCATTATAACTTGTTTTGCAGTAGATGCTGCTACTCTACCAAATTCTTTAGGAGTTATTTCTCTTTCAATAGTATCTCCTACTTTTGCACCAGGTTCTAATTCTTGTGCTTCATCTAATAATATTTGTGCATCTAGATTAATTGCTGGAGGTACATCTACTTCATTTCCTTCTTCATCAATGATAGTATCTCCTTCATCTATTTCATCTACTACTACATAATAAGATAAAACTCTTATTTTTCCTGTTTCTCTATCTATTTCTACTCTTACATTAGTTTTAGAACCAAAGTTCTTTTTGTATGCTGTTGCTAATGCTAATTCCATTGCTTCAAATACAATATCTTCACTAATGTTTTTTTCTTTTACAATCCCTTTTACTGCTTTTATGAATTCTTCTGGATTCATTTCATTTGTTTCTTCTACTACTTGTTTCTTTCTTGGCATTTTAAACACTTCCTTTTTCTTTACTTATTATGTCTAAGATATATGAATCATCAATAAGATCCAATTTATCTATAATAGGATTTATTACATTAGTAGCTTCTACTATTGTATCTAGATCTATTCCATTTACTTTATCTAGTTCAATAGTTAAGAAATTAATAGTTCCTTCTTGATGATAAGTAACACTTTCTACTATAATATCCATTTCTTGCATTGGTTTTAAGATTGCCTCTCTAATTTTCTCTAATACTTTATTCATGATTCACCTCTTTTAAAATAATAATAAAAGTGGGATATTACGCCCACTTAAATCTGCAATTTGATTATATCATAATTTAAGATAAAATCAATCTTTTCATTGAGAAAATGTGCATTTTATAGTAATATTATTATGAAGATAGAGGTGAAATTATGACAAAAAGAGTTCTTTTAAGTATTCTTATTATAGTTTTTGTTATTATTTCACTAGTTGGGGTATATTCTTTTGGATTAAATAATAGTAAGAAAATCACTACTAGTTCTACTACTACTGTAGAGTTAATTGATTTTGATGATGTTAAGTATATTGATTCTTTTGATGTTAGTGATTTTTCTGGGAAAGATATTAATACTATAGATATTCCTTCTTTAGAATTTAGTAACTTAGTTGTTAATGGTAGTGATTTTACTATTAGTAATGAATTAATGAGTAGAATTAAAGAGAATATTAATTCTTTTGGAGTTGCTACTTCTTTTTATATTCTTAGTTTAGATGATGGTATGAGTTTTGGTTATAATATTGATGGTCATTTTGAAACAGCTAGTTCTATTAAAGCTCCATATGCTTTATATGTTTATAGAGAAATAGCTAATGGTAATATAGATCCTGATCAAAAGATTGAATATAAAGAAAGATTTCATAATGCAGGAACTGGTGTTGTTAAAGATAGTCCTTTTGGTACTGAGTTTACTGTTAGAGATTTAGTTTATTATTCTGTTAATGATTCAGATAATGTTGCTCATATTATGTTACATGGTACTTTTGGTGTTACTGGTTATAATAATATGTTAAAAAGATTAGGTGCTAAACAATTATATTTAACTGCTACTAACCCTTGGACATTTACTAGTTGTAGAAGTGCTGCTATTATATGGCAAGATATTTATAATTTTGCTTTAGAAGATCCTGAAGGTGTTACTTTCTTAAATATTTTATCTAATGGTAAATATAATTATTATAAAGAAATAATGCCTGAGTTACCTAGTGCTAGTAAAACAGGTTTTGCCCATAAAGATGTTGTTGAAACTGGTATTGTATTTGATAAACATCCTTATATAGCTATTGCTATGGCTAATAAAGGTGGTAGTCGTGGTGCATATACACAGATATTAAGTTTAATTGGTTTAATGAATGATGTTATGCAAGAATATTATACTTATTTAGGAGAATAAAAAAATGGTATGTTATATACCATTTTAAAATGCAATAATTATTAATGCTAGTAATAATACTATTATTACTACTATTATTATACCTACTTTTTTATCTTTATTATCATCATAGGCTTGGTTTGATTTATACATAGCTGTGTTCATATCTCTATATTCATTTAATCTTGGATCTAGCATTTCTCTTCTTTCTCTTATTTGATCCATTGGGATTAGTTTTCCACAATTAGGACATGTTCCTCCTTTAGAAGGTAATGCTGCTCCACAATATTTACAATTCATATATAATCACCAGTTATATTATAACATATAAAAAAGATTATTCTTCATAATCTTCTATAAAATGATCTCCTTTATGTCCACTATCATCTGGTTCATCTCTTAATAAATCATTATAATCTTGTTGCCTTAGTGCTTCATATACCATTATAGCTACTGTATTAGATAGATTAAGTGCTCTTACTTTATCTGTCATTGGCATTCTCATACATTTATCTAAATGTGGTTTTAATATTTCTCTTGGGATACCTGTTGATTCTTTACCAAAGACAAAGAAGATGTTTTCATTTGAATTAGAATAATCAAATGATGTATGTGGTTTATGTCCATATCTAGTTAGAAAATAGAATGTTCCTTTATCTTTATTTTTCTCATAGAAATCATTCCAATTTTCGTATACTTCATAGACACAATTATCTATATAATTAACACCACTTCTTCTTATATATTTTTCATCTAAAGAGAAACCTAATGGTTTAATTAAATGTAATTTAGTATTTGTTGCTACACATGTACGCATTATATTTCCTGTATTACCAGGTATTTCTGGTTCAAATAGTACTACATTTATCATGTTATTCCTCCTAATGAAAAAGACCTGTTGGTCTTTTTATTTTGTTATATTATTAATATCTAATAATTTTTGGAAGTCTCCTGCTTGCATTATAGCATTTCCTTCTTTAGTAATTATATATGCAGGTTCTCCTTCTACATAATAGATAATAGTTGGTATTGATATTATCTTTTTAGCTTCTAATTTTAATTTAGTATTTAATTGATCTACTAAATTTTTATCATCTTTAATAGATGTTACATTTAGGAAATAGAATTTATCACCTAGATCATAATCTTTTATAATCTTTTCTAAATCTTTTTCCATATTATATATTTCTTCATTACCTGTATAACTTACATAAACAAAATATGATTTTGGTACTTCTGAGAATATTGAATCTAATTCATCTAATTCTTGTATTTCTTTAGATATTACTTTTTCTTTAATTAAGTATGAAGTTGATACTTTATTCTCTTTTATTACTCTATACCATTTAAATCCATATAGTGTTAATAATATAGCACCAATGATAATTATTGCTGTTATAATATAATTCTTCGTTGGTATAAATCTTTCATTCTTTTTTACCTCAGCCATAATTATCACCTTCTACTTATCTATTTTATCATAAAGTGTTTTTTTAAGCAATATTGGATATTTAATAAATCGTCTTCACTTAGTATAGATGATGTAATTATTGCTAGATATAAATTATCTTTTATATTATGTCTAGTAGTTTGTAAATATTTTAATACTCTTGGTCTAGATATTCTTACTTTATTAAAGATATATACATCTCCATGTCTATATTCTTCATCTAAAGATATTATAGTTGGATCTTTAGTTATATCGTTTATAGATGGTGTTTCTTTAGTATTTGGTATATATCTTTTATTTAAATAGTTATCTATTTCATTATCTGGTATATAGAATTTATTTATATCTCTTATTTCTCTTATTAATAAATGTCTTTCTGTTTCATATGGTGTATTTATTTCTTGACATATTATTATCTTTTTAAGAGTTAATAATGGATTATATGTTTTACATATATTAATAAATAAGTATGTTGGTATTTTATTTTCTATTAATAAATCATATATATATAAATAATTATAATTAGTTAATAGATATGTTAAGTTATTTTGATGTAGATTATATTCTTTTAGAATAGATATTCTATCTCTTAATGTACGTGAATTTAATAATAAGATAGTATCTTGATAATAGATATTATTAAAATCTATTATTTGTTTTAATATTTCATAATTAGTTTGAATAGTTAGTTCTTTTTTTAAGATAGTAATATCTTTTAATATAGTTTCTTTTGTTAATATATTTTTATTTATAAAATATGTAAATGTATTAATAGTACTTTCTTTTAATGTTAATAAATATTCTTGATAGTTATTTAATATTTCTATTAATGGTATATTTAATGTTTTAAAGAATTCTATTCTTTTTATTAATAGATTATAATCTATTTCATTTAATTCTTTTAGATTATGTACATCTTTAGGATTTATTTTATTTGTATATAGATAAGATACTAATGGTGTTCTATTTATAGTATATGTTAATTGTTGATTAGTTTCTGATTCTTTATTATATTCTGTTTGCATATTATTGAATATTATATTATATATTTCTGCTAATAGATTAGGATCTAAATAACGATGCCAATTATCTTTCATTTCTGTTAATGTATATAATCTTCCATCATTTAAATAATCTTGTACTTCTAATGTAGTAGCTAATCTTTTTTGTAATAAATCTATTCTTTCGTCATAACATACTTTGTCTACATCTTCTTTTAATATTTTCATTAATACTTCTATATCTGTATTTCTATATGCTATTCTTAAGACACCATTATTTATCTTTTTAGCTTTTTGTTGTTCTATATTATGTTTAAATAATAAGAAATTACATAGTACTCTAAAAGCTGGTCTTAATTCATAATTAACAAAGTTAGAATTTAGTCTTAGTTTATAAATAGTATCTATTACTGTATCTAAATCATTCTTTTCTGGATTACAAATACTATCTAATGTATCTATATCATCATAAGTCCAACTGTTAACTATTGATTCTACTTCACTAGTTAATGCCATTGTTGTATTGTGGTCATAGACATTATAATTACAATAATCTATTAATATTACAAAGATATCATAATTAGTATAATTAAATAATGTTGTTTTATCTGGTAATAAGGCATCACTTATTAACCCAGCCATTCTTCTATATGTTTCTTCATGAGGCATTTCATCTATAAGAGTTTGTGTTTCTTGTAAACTTGTATTAATTAATTCATTTATTGTCATATTACTCACCATCCTTTTTTAATGATAGAGGTAAATTATTTTCTAATTCTGTATATATTTCTGCTATTATTTCTGCTTGTTCTATATAGAAATCAGGATTAGTTAAATTAGCTAATACATATTCTCTTGCTTGATTATATCTAGATATTGCTTCTTCATAATAATTAGTTATTTTAGTAGATTTATTTTTATCTTTAAAGAATAAAGAACAAATACCTATTTTATAATTTGGTAATACTACATATAATATTCTTATTCCATTAGGATGAGTATATTCATATAGATTAGTATATCCTTTTAAAGATTTAGTTGCTTTACCAAAATATTCATTTAATAGTTTATCTAATACATTCTTTATTTCTTTAGATCTCTCTAAATAATCAAGTATATCTTCATATAAATATGATGAATTTCTTTTATTAGGAATAATTATTATATTAGAAATATTTTGTGTTTGTTCTTGTTTATCTTTTTTATTATCTAATGAATCTATATATTCTAATATTAGAGTATATTCTTCTATTTTATCTATCAAATCTTTATTATCAGATAAGGGATTAATAGATATTCTATGTAATAATTCTAATTTTGTATCTTGTAATTTTTTATAATAAAATAGTTTTATTATAGGTCTGTCTATTGGTGATGATTGATCTATTATTTTAGATATAGTATCAGTATCATAAGTATGAGTTAATAATTCTATAATAGTTGATTCTTTTCTTGGAGATGATTCTATTGTTTGTTCTTTCTTAGGTGTTTCTATTATTGCTTCTGGCATAATTGTTTCTGTATTAATTGTATTAGTTAAAGATCTATTTTCTTCTCGTAATGTAGAAATTATACCTTTATTATGTAAGTAAATCATTCTTAGTCCTTCTACTAAAGGCAATGATTCTAAAGAATGTGAATAATAAAAATCTGTTGGATTACTAATATAGCCTTCTTTAGATAATTCTTTTTGAAAATGTTGTTCTGCATTCATAATAAAAACCCCTTTTTTTACTGGGGTTTATTATAATTAAAGATAGGTTTTTAGTCAAATAATAATATAAAAAAAAGAAGTATTTTACTTCTTTTTTATACTCTATAGAATCTATTATTCTTTTTAGCTACTAATACAGCACATAATGCGATGAATGCTCCAGCAGCAAGAATTATATATGAAGTAAAGTTTCCAGTAGGAACTGGTTCAGGATCTTTATCACCTTTTACTTCTACTTCTTGACATTCTCCAGTACCATGAGTATATGTACTACCTTCTGAAGAACTCATATTATTTGTTGCGAAAGCTGTACCACCAACACAGATTTTTCCACAAGTTTTAACATCTTGTTTTTTTAGTCTTAATTCAAATTTAGCTATAGCAGTTAATTTACCTTTTTCAGGATTAGATTTAAGAGCAGGACTTGATTCAGATGATGAATAAATTAATAAACAACCTTCTTTATAACCATCTGTAGTTATTTTTGTACTTTCACATGCATATGCATTTCCATCTTTGTCTTTTAAATGTTTAAAAGTGTTTGTTTTTCCTGTTCCAGCAAAATATTCAGTTCCAACTCCACTAGACCATCCAGCTTTCATTGAACTTGCTCCATTTACAGGTTCTAAGTCTATTAAACCAACGTGTAATAACATTGCATAATATGGATTGTCTCCATCTAAGTTAGCATATAGTACACAAGTTGTTTTCTCTCCATATTCAACTGCTTCTGGGTTACAAACAACACTTGTACTAGAAACTGCGGATACCTTTCCAACTCCAAATACAAATAAAGAACAGATGCCAAATACTGCTAGTAAAACTAAATTTTTTAAATTTTTCATAATATTACCTCTCTTTTTATTTTACTTATTCTGTCTAAATTATATCATATCTTTGTAAAATTTAATATTTTTTTTTAATATTTTGTCAATTTATGTTATTATTATAATGAATAATGTACAGTAGAGGGTGAGCAAAATGAGGAAAATAACGATAAGTATATTAAATAATGCTCTTCTTTTTAAGTATACAGAAAATAAGCCTGTATCTGTAAACTTACTTAATACTAATGTTATTTCTAATGATGAATTAATGTTTAGTGATAAGTATTTAATTGAAAATCAAAAGATTACTGGTTTATTTATTGTTGATTTAATTAGAGAAAGAGAAGTTAATAATATCATTATTGATTCTTTTGATATGGCTGAAATTGTTTTAAATTTATTAGTTAAAGCCCCTACTATTGAATGTATTACATTTAATGAAAATGATACTATTCCATATAATATATGTGAAAAGATATCTAAATATAAAAATATTAAAAAGATTAATAGTTATTCTATTCCTACATTTATGATTGAATTATTAGATAAATGTAATATTATTGCTGAATCTAGAAATGAAGTTTTATTTACTAGTATTTTCATGCAAGAGAATAATCTTAATTCTTTTTCAAAAATGTATTATGCTACTAATATTAAAATTAATAATACTTTAAGTGAAGATGATAAAGAAGATTTAAAGACTTTCTTATCTATTAATAAATATTTAAAAGTAATTAATTTTGAAAGATATATTCCTGATAATATTACTACTGTTAGTAATTATTTAAAGCAATATAAAAGAAAGAATATTTTATTAGAAGTATATGAAGATATTAATGATCCTGATGAGATTATGAATCTTAAGAAGATTAAAAGTAGTTTATCTTCTTATAAAATTAAATTATCTTTAGTATATAGTAAAGATTACTTAGAAAAGAATTATTTAAAACAAGTAGTATTTACTACTTTAAAGACTTGTTCTTTAATTGTATTTGTTTTAGTAATGAGTTCTATTGGTTATGTTTCTTATAGTGATTATCAATCACAAAAGAGAGTTGAAGCTATTACTAGTGATGTTAAAAGTATTTTATTAGATGATATTGAATTAGAATCACCTGTTGTTTCTGTTACTGATGTTGCTTCTTATGATAAGTTATTAGAAGTTAATAAAGATACTAGAGGTTGGATTAAAGTAAATAATACTAAAGTAGACTACCCTGTTGTTCAAGCTAAAAATAATAGTTATTATTTGACAAATAATTATTATAAGCAAAAAGATTATTATGGTTGGATATTTATGGATTATAGGAATAATCCTAATGTTACTGATAAGAATACTATTATATATGGTCATAATAATTATCATAGTGATGTTATGTTTGCTACATTACAAAATGCTTTAAAACCAGCATGGTATAAGAATGAAGAGAATTTATATATTTCATTTAATACTATGAATAAGAAAATGACTTGGAAGATATTCTCTATTTATGGTGTAGAAGTTACTAGTGATTATTTATATATTAATTTTGATAATGATGAAGCTTATCAAAAGTTCTTAGATAAGATTAAAAATAGAAGTAATGTTAAATTAGATACTCCTGTTACTACTAATGATAAAATATTAACTTTATCTACTTGTTTAGATAATGATAGTCGTTTAGTAATACATGCTGTTCTAGTTCAAGAAGCATAAAAAGATTTAAGTAATTAAGTCTTTTTTTATGGTATAATTATTACTATAGAACAATTGAGGGTGTTGCTAATGGAAGTAAATGATTTAAAGAACCAATTATATGAAGCTGTTCATGATGATTTATATGTTTCTAAAGTTAAAGATATTAACATAGAAAATGAAATAATAAATTATTTATGTGATAGTAATAATTATTTTGATGATTTAAGAATTATTATTTCTAATAGAAATAATGAGAATTATGCTTGCTATGATAAATATATTTGTAATATTTTAAAAGAAAGTTCTTTAGATATTAAATTAGAGATTTTAAATAATCAGAATTTTTATTCTGACATTATTAGATCTAATGATACTTATTTAGTAATATTTAATAGTTTAAATAATAATGATAAATATAGTTATTTAGAGAATAAGAAAAGATTTAGTGATTTAGACTATTACTTTATTAATAGTTTTATTAATAATGATTTTGATAATTATAATAAGATTATTAAGAATTATAATATTAGAAATAAATTAGAAATTAATAGTATTAATATTAATTATGATAATAGTTTATTAGATTGTGATTTAAGTGATTATGATATATGTAAATATTTTAGTAAAGATATATATACTACTCTACTTTTAAAGAAATATGATACTTTTAATGAATTTAAGAAATTATATGATAGAGAGAAGAATATATTTAATTTAATTTTAGGTAATAGTTTAGTATTTAGTAATGATAGTAATGAAGATATATATGATTTTATTATTAAGAATCCTAAGTTTATAGGTAAATTTAATAATAAGTATATGGATTTATTTAGTATTAAAGAAATAAATGATTTAAAGAATAAGAAAGATATTGATAGTGATTCTTATAGTGCTATTATTCAGAAGTTATTTATTTATAATAAAGATAATGCTAAGAAGTATTTTAATGAAGAGAGTTTATTAAATTGTTCTAAACATAGTATTATAGTTAATCCTTTTGATTATTTAGACGATGATAGTAGAAAAATTATTTTTAATAATTATAATTTATTTAATAAGTTTATTGATACTATTATGATTGAAGTAATGAATACTTATTTTAATGAAGAAGATATTGTTAATATGTTAAGAGATGATAACTTTGTTAATGATATTAGTTCTTTTGCTATTGAGTTATTATTAAATAAATTAAGTTTTAAGAGTTCATTTAATATGTTACAAAGAAAGAATATATTAGATAAAGTAAGTCATTTAAATATTAATGTTAATGATAATGATAATGTATTTATTAAAGGTTTCTTAGATAGTCCTACTCTAGTTAGTAAGTTAGATCATAATATGCTTTATAATATGTTAAATATATTAAATGATAAGGATTTTTATTATTATGTTACTCTTCCTTATATTTTAAATAATTTAAGTAATAATGAAGTTATTAATTTATGTGATATTAAGAATGTTAATATTCATGATATGATTAATGCTGTTGGTATTATGGAGAAACTTAATACTAATGATTTAATTAATTTTATAGATATGTATTTTAAGAAAGATTTAGATTTAAGTATATTTAATGATGATGAATTATGTGTATTAATATTTAATCTTACTAAAGAACAAGTTGAAGAGATTAATTTTAATGAAGTTAATTATTTATTTGAAACTATTAGAACTAAAGGTTTTTTATCTCAACAAGATAATGATGTTAGTGTTTTAAAATATAAAGCTGTTTTATGTGCTTATTTAGTATTTGGTTTAGAGACTACTTTAAAATTAGTTAATAATGGTGATAGAGGTATTACTCTTGATGAAGTTAAAGAATTAGAAAAAGAAATTGTTAAAGAAAGATTACTTTTATATAGAGAAGATAATTCTGGGTTATTCTCTAATATGATGAAAGAAGTATTAGAAGAATTAGATGAAGTTGGTATAGATTCTGATATAGATATATTTGAAAAGAATATTAGAAAGAATACTTATTTAGATAATATTATTTATTTAATGTTAGAGAATAATTATGATAGTTATAATAATATTATTAAGAGATTTTATTCTTTTAATAAATATAGTTCTTATGGTGAATATGATAGTAAGAAAGAATTATATGAATATATTAAAGCTTTTACTAATACTTTAATTAATAATAAAGAGAAAGAATTTAGTAAAGAGTTTGAAAAGATTATTATTAGAAATTTTAAAGTTAAAGAGAATGTTATTTATAGTGAGAGAAAAAGAATTGCTAAAGATTATTTAAAGAAATTAAAGTTTAAATTATTTGTTAGATCTTTAACTGATACTAATTATGATAATTATATTAATTATTATGTAGATGGTTTTGATATTAAGAATATTAAAGATAAATATATTAAATGTATTGGTAAGACTCAAGAGTTTGATAATATTTTAGAACATATATTATATCCTATCAGTAATAATAGATTTGATAGATATAATTGTTTGGATAAATTAGGTATTAGTAAACCTGATAATTATGATAATTATTATAGTAATTTAAATAATATTAAGATAATAAATAAGATTAATGAAGAATTAGAACAATATAAATATTTATTTACTCAAGAAGAGTTCTTAGATGTTATGAATTATATTTGTTATGGTAATAAAATTAATTTTAGAATTAAGACTAAAGTTAAGAATAGTTTTAAATCTTTAAGAGATATGGCTAATAAAGTAGATGGTGAATTTTATGTAGATAAGTCTACTATGTTATTTGTTTATAAGGATAATAGTGATATTTATAATATAGATGAAATTATTAATTATAGTAATTATTTAAAGATTATAGATGATATTATTAGAAAGACTGAAAGTTTTATTAATAAGTATATGGATAATGTTAAGATTATATCTTGTTATGCTAATGATTATTTTAATCATATTAATACTGATAATAGTATATTCCCTATTTCTAATAGATATTATGAACCTAGAAGAAGAGTTTTCTCTTTGAATGATTTTGTTAAGATATTTAATGGTTATAATTTAACTTATTATTCTAAGATTAATAATTCTTTATATGATTTCTTATTTAATAAGAATAATATTATTATGTATTGTGATGGTTATTATGATGGTATTGTTGATAATTTAGGATTAATTATTAGTAAATGGAATACTATTAATTTATATGCTAAAGATTTAGATATTAATGATTTATCTTTAATTAAAATAGAAAGATTATTATCTTTAATTAATTATAATCATGATATTATTGGTCAAGCTTTAGGTAGAGATATTATTAAAGGTATATATAGTGCTCCTTATTATGAAATATTTGATTTAAATAAGAGAATGAAGATATTAAGTGATTTATATAAAGATAGTTATAAGAAGATTAATTTATCTATTCCATATATTAATATTAATGATGATTGTTATTCTATTAGAGTTATAGATAAATACAATCAAGATATATTTAGAACTGTAGATAGTTCTCCTTATATAGTTGGTAAGTTAGGTAATGATTTCTTACATTATTCTATTTTAAATGATAATGGTTTTAAAATAGGTGTATATAAGAAAGATAAATTAATTGCTAATGCATTAGGTATTAGAAATGGTAATTGTGTATTTATTAATACTTTAGAAGGAGAATATAATAAGAATTATACTTCTCTATTTAAGAAGTTTGCCAATGAATTAATTAATAGTACTAAAGATGATGTTCAGAATATTGAATTTGTTATGATGGTTAATAATGATTTAATAGATGATAGTAATAGTATTGTTATTGATTCTACTATATGTGATATAGTTAATAATCCTATTTATTCTGAAGGTAGAGATTATGAAGAATTTATGATGAATAATAATTTATTAGATAATATGTATACTAATTACAAGGATAATTATACTATTCTACTAGCTAGTTCTACTATTGTAGATAAGAAGAATTTTAAATATTATGATCCTGAAAGTAAGTATTTAAGAAATAGGAATAAAGTATTAAAATTAAGTACTAATATCGGAGATGATTATTTAAGTTTAATAGATAATATTATTCTTTTATGTAAAGAGAATAATGAGAATATTAATACTGATATTAGTTTAAGTATGGTAGATACTATATATCTTGGTGATGATTATGTATTATTTGTTACTGAGAAGAAGAATATTATGAAGTTTATTCTTAATTATGATAAAAGAGTTAATGATGAGGTTAATTTCATTATTGAAAGTATGGAATAAGGTCTAGTATATAGACCTTTTTTTATGATATAATTTTATAGGATGGAGGAGTATGTATGTTATCTGATAGCAAATTTCATGATTATTTATTATTTGCATTTATAGCTATAGTATTAGGTTGTACTTTAACTACTACTTCTTTCTTTATTAATAAATTATATAAAAATAATATATATACTCCTAGAATGGAATTAGGTAGTATTAAAGGTTTAAAGAATGCATCTGATATAGGTGTTAAAGAAAATATTACTGTTGAATCTGGTGATATTTTACCGGAAATGAGAGATTATTTTACTAGTGATGATGTTAATTTAAGTTTTGCTGATATTCATTATTTTAATAATAACGTTGAATTAACTATTAATGATATTAGTTATGAAGAGAATGGTATTAGATATACTACTGGTGTATTTGATTTAAGAGTTGTTATTCAAATGAAAAATAAATCTTATAATACTTATTTATTTATTCAAGATAAAACTGTTCCTAGTTTTGTATTAAGAGATTTAGTATATGATGGCAGTAGTGATTTTAATTCTTATGAATTTGTAGATACATATTCTGATAATAGTCGTAGTGATATTTATTCTGTTAGTATGTCCCCTACTTTAGATGAAATTGTTGAAAAGAATGGTAATTATAGAATAGAAGTATCTGTTTGTGATGGCAATAATAATTGTGATATTGGTTATGCTTATTTAAATATAAATATTCCTGATAATGAAAATGGTAATAATAAAGGAAGTAATTCTGGTAAGAAACCAACTAAACCTAATAAGCCTAGTGGTGGTAACCAAGGTGGTAGCGGAAACCAAGGTGGAAATGGTGGTTCTGGCAATGGTGGTAATCAAGGCGGTAATGGAAACCAAGGTAATCCTGGAAATCCTGGTTCTGGGTATAGTGGTAATGGTGGTAATAATCAAGAAACTGGACCACAAACTGGTATTGAAGATCCTATCACATATAATTATGTAAATATAACATGTGAGTTACCTCCTGTTTATCCTGTAGATAGTAATAAACCTGTTAAAAAGACTGAAAAGGTATATGAGTTATTATGTTCTTTTAAAAAGTATAATGCTACTATTAAAACTTATGGTTATGCAACTTATGTTCATTATACTGATGGTACTAAAGCAATTATTAAAATAGATAATTTAGATTATTCAATTGTTGCTAATACATTCTCTGCTACTGTTGCAGATATGAAGCCAGAAGCTGTTTCTTTATTTGATTCTTTAAGTAATACAAGATCTGTTATTATTCGTAAGACAAATGCATATAGAAATGAGTTAGGTTTAGTTAATTTAGTTGAAGATAAAAACTTAACTATTATGGCAACTATTAGAGCTATTGAAATAGCTTATGCTAATAAATTCTCACATACTAGACCAAATGGTAGTAGTTGGTCAACTTTATATACTGAATATGGTTATACTCCTGGTGTAGTTAATGGTTGGACAAATAAAGGTGAAAACTTAGCATCTGGTTATACTGAAGATGAAGCAGCTGTTCTTGGTTGGCGCAATTCTCAATCACACTATGAAAATATGGTTACACCTGAATTTAGAAAAATAGGTGTTGGTAAATATACACTATATGGTAAAGTTTATACAGTTCAATTATTTTCAACATAAAAAAAGACTTTTATAAAGTCTTTTTTTTTAATCGTAATTTGAATTTGTTTCTCTAAAGCCACTCTTTAATAGGTATTCTATAACATATTCATATCTTTCGTTATCACCTATTTTATTAGCTTTTTTAGTTTCTGTAATAGTTAATTTATCATCATCAACTGTTACACCTTCAGTAGCATATTTTTCATATCTTGCAGAATTATATGTTTCTTTATCATTATAATCATATATTTTTATTTCTTTTCCATTTAAAATAACTGCTGCACTATCTACATCGGTAAAGTGTAATTCATATTTTGTTGTTAAGGCATAACCTAATGCATTATCATATGGTTCTGTTTTTATAAAGTATTTAACTTTACCTCTTTCTTCTATAGTTAATTCAACTTGTTTAACTGTTTTATTATTATAGATATCTTGTGCTATAACATATATTGTATAATCTCCAGGTTTTACATATTTTTGTTCAGTTCCTTCTTCTTCGAAAGAATATTCACATCCACTAAAGTCATAACATGCTTCTATAAAGTCAGTTGCTGCATATGAAACACCTTCTGTTAATATTAAATTTTTAGCATATAATTCAGGTGGTGTTGTATCTACTATTTTAATAATTCCTATTTTAACTACATTACCATGTTTTACTGTATATTGGTATTCTCCTACTACTTCTGGATTAACATTAGATGTATCTATAATAAATGTAACATCATCTACTACTTGTCCTGATCCAGGAACAACATAATCTTGAGAATGAATTGGTAATTTACTTCCTAATTCAATTGTTAGAGTTATTGGTTGGAATTCTCTAATACCAGGATTTTTTATTACATAATAAGATAAACCAACTATTACACCTATTAATAATATAACAAATAAAGTTTTCTTATTTAAGGATCTCATTTCTTCTTTTGCTTTTGAAATATCACGTACTTTTCCTTTTTTCTTCTTTTTTCCTTCTCTTAACTCTTTTGCTTCTTTTTTTCTTGCTTCTATATCTATTTGTTCTGGAAAAGCAGCTTTTTCTGCCATAGCTATTCCTTCACCTGATACAGTTCCAAGTACGATACTTCCATCAGATTTTAATAATTCTGATTGACTATGAAGTTTTTCTCCTTCTTGAGGTCCTAAACTAAGACTTTGAGGAACTATTGCAGAGATGTCTTGTTTTTTAATAAACTTATCATCATCTTCTTCGTCTATCATTGTTGGCATTATAGTTTTTAAATCAACTACTTCTTCTTTTTTTTCTTCAATAATAGCCGTATTAGTGGGAGTTGTGGATTTCTTTTGTTCTTCTTGTTGATTTTCTTCATTTTTCATTTCTTCATCCATAATTTCAACTCCTTCCTTCTTATAGTTTCCTACTATATAAAATATACTATTTTTTAGTATTTTTTTCAAGTAAAAAGCACTTTTCAGTGCTTTTATTATTTACCCATTGAATGGCCTTCTGTTTCTTCAACTGGATTTATATCTATTGTTGCTGTATCTAATTCATCTGGATTATCAAATCTCCATGTATTAGCATTAACACGTCTTGCATTAACAGTACGTCCATCTCTAGCTTTTGCTTCAATATTTATTCTTGCTTTTAAAGCTTGTAATTGTTCAACTAATTCTTTTTTGAATATTACTTTTAATTGATCTTTTAGAGCTTCTACTCTATATAATCCTTCAACTACAATTGCTTTATCTCTTTGAATCTTTTGTACTTGTCTTATTTCAAGTTTCATTCCAATAATTGTAGCTGCATCAACAGGTTTTGGTTGTTGTGGTTTTGTTTTAGAATCATTATTTGGATCTTTTGGTGGAGTTCCTCCGCCGCTATTTCCAGCCTGTTGTGTCTTTTTAGGATCTTGTTTTTGACCTGGTTGTTGTCCATCTGGCCCTGTTGGTTGTTGTGGTTTATTAGCTGGTTTTTTCTTTTGTTGTTTTGGTTTTTGATCTGGTTTAGATCCGTTGCCACTACCATTACCTGGACCAGGTGCTGGTGCATCAGGTCCATTTCCAGGTTGATTTGGATTAGTTGGTTGTTGAACTTGTTGTGGAGCTTCTGTTCTAGTAAATCCATCTGGAATAGGAACCATATGATTTTTCATATAACCTATGATATCAAATGTTGGATTCTTTAATCTTTCTGCTAATAATCTTCTTGAAATCATTGATTTTATATATGTTACAAATTCTAATTTTTTATTAACTTTTTCAACTAATGCATCTTTTTCTTTTTGAGATGTTGCTGCTTTATACTTAGCATTTGTTGCAACTATTTCTTGATATTTTTCTGCTATTACTGAATTATGAGCATTTACGAAATCATCAAGTTCTCCAGCATATTCTACATTCTTAATTGCTAATCTTGCTATTTCTGGATCTAAGCTAATGATTTTATTGGTTTTCATAAAGTAATCATAATCTATATCACTTAATCTAACTTTTAATTCAAATATTCTTTCTTGATATTTTTTAGCTTGTCTTTCTAAACCAATTAGTGTTACTATTTGGTCTTTATCTGTATATAGTTTATTAGCTACGAATGTTTCTTCTTGAGAATTAACTTGTTCTAGTGATTTAGTAATATTATTGATTTCTAATACTGTAGCTATATATTCACTCTTTAATTTATTATATTCATCAGAACTATCATTTGGAGTACCATGTGTTGCTGGATCAACTGGTGGAGTTTGTGGTGCAGGTTGTGTAGGTTGTTGTGGTTGTCCACCATTTGGATTACTTGGTTGTTGTGGTTGTCCATTGTTTGGATTAGTTGGTTGTCCGTTACCTGGTTGATTTGCTGAAGTTCTTTGTGGAGCTGGTTGTGGTTGTCCATTTCCACCATTACTTACACCAGGATTTGGTACAGTTGGAGATGGATTTGGTTGATTAGCTCCAGTAGGTTGTTGTTGTTGAGGGTCTTTTCCTCTTTTTAGTTCTTCATTAACTCTTTGTTCTATTGCTGCAAGTACTTCTGAAGCTCTAGTCTTACCAAAGAATCTTGAATATAAGTTTGTTATACTTCCTAACATTATTTTAAATGCACCTTGTTGATCAGAATTAGTGCATTTTGCAAAGTTTTTAAATGTTCTTTCATAATGTGCTTGTAATTGATCTTCAGTTATAACAGTTTGTTTTAATTCTGAAGAATCTATTGAACCATATTTTGAAGTATAATCTGAAATCTTTCCACCTAATTTTTTCTCTACTTCTGTTATTTTATTTCCTACATCAGTAAGACTTTTTACACAGCCTTCTACTTCTGCTCTATTATCTAATTTAGAAGCTTCAAATAATTCATTTGCTTTACTTATTGCATCTAAGAATTCTTTATAATGTTCAGCTGTTTTATTAACTAAATCTCTTATTTCACTTAGAGCTACTTCTTCTGCAAATGTTCTATGTTTTTTCTTAAATGTTACTATAGCGTTAGATAGCCTATTATATGTTTCTTTTATTCCATCTAATGCATCTTGTAATTCTTGTTTCTTGGCTTCATCTGTTGTATTAGCTATTTCTCTTTCTAACTCTGACATATCTAATTCATATCTTGTTAAAGCAGACATAAAGAATTTCATTCTATCTTCATCGTTAGAAAATGCAGGTTCTCCAAATGATGCTTCCATCATTACAACTAATTCATCTTCTGTCATATCTCTTAGTGTTCTTCCAGAATTGAATCTTAGATTCCCTTTATTTTTTGTTTTTCTTGATATAAAGCCTTTTACTCTCTCTAATACATTTCTTGAGCCAGTACTTCTATTTGTACGTTCAGGCATACCTATCTCCTCCTTATGATACTAAGTTCCTTATAAAGTTAGATATTTTTTCTTTATCTATAGGATTATCAATATCTACTAATTTATCATAACCTTCTTCGTCTTTGGTTACATATGACGCTAGGATGTCTACTGTTCCATTATTATTATCTAGAGAATATACAGCATATTCTTTTCCATCTATATCAACAACTGATAATAATTCGGCATCCATTACTTCTCCAGTTTCAATTTGTACTTGAAATATTTGATTACTATTATTCACTTTTTGTCCCTCCATATTCTTTTCTTTTATTTATGGGTATTTTCGTAATAATTACGTTCTTGTAATTGTTCTGCAAGGTATTCTAGTTCATCGTAATCATCATCGTCATATCCTCTTGATGCATCATTTATTTTGTATATTAATTCTTCCATACTTTTACATTCAGCAACATCTATATTGTATCTTCCCAAAGTATTAACTTGGTTATCTGTTAGTAATAGTCCATTCTTTCTAGCTTTAAGCATATTTTTATCCGTGTCTTTTAAACCTACTAATTCTTCTATTTCATCATTAGTCATATTTGCCTCCTGTTTATAGTATTTCATTATTCTATTTAATTATATCATATTTATTAATTTTGTTGTGTTTTTTTTAACTCTTCTATTGCTCTTGCTAATCCGATAAATCCGTACTCATAAGATAAACTTCCTTGTTGATATGCTATATATGGTGGTCTTATTGGTGCATCACAGCTAAATTCAATGGTTGATCCTTGGTTAAATGAGCCTGATGCCATAATTATTTTATCTTCATAGCCTGGCATATCACTTGGTATTGGTAATGCTGTTGAATCAATTGGTGATCCTGCTTGAATACCTTGGACATATTTAATTAATTTTTCTTCATCATTAAATATAATATTTTGTACTATATCTGCTCTTGGTTCATTATATTTTGGTTCTACTTGATAACCTAAATCTTCTAAAGCAATACTAGTTAGTATTGCTGTTTTTAAAGCACTTTTCACAACATATGGAGCAAAGTATAATCCTTGTAGTAATTGTTTATTGATTCCTAAAGTAGGTCCTACTTCTCTTCCTTCTCCTGGACATGTTAATCTTTCTCCTACTAAATCGATTAAATCTTTTCTACCTGCTGCATAGGCACCATTTGGTGCTATTCCAGCTCCTAAATTCTTTATTAGAGATCCTACCATAATATCTGCTCCTACTGATGTTGGAGAATTTTGTTCGATAAATTCACAATAACAATTATCTACCATTATTATTACTTCTTTATCTACTGTTCTTATTTCTTTTATTACTTTTTCTATTTTATCGATAGTAATACTTTTTCTAGTAGAATATCCTTTACTTCTTTGTATTTCTATTAATTTTACTTTATTATTTTTTAAATAGTTTTTAATTCCCTCATAATCAAAATCATTATCTATTAAATCTATTTGATCATATTTTACGTTATAAGATGCTAATGAACTTTTATTAGGTACTATTCCTATTACTTCATGTAATGTATCATATGGTAAACCACTTATTGATAACATTAAATCATTAGGTCTTAATAAAGCAAATAATGTTACTGTTAAAGCATGTGTTCCAGATATAAATTGATTTCTTACTATGGCATCTTCTGCATCTAAAACATCTGCAAATATTTTTTCTATATTTTCTCTTCCATAATCATTATAACCATAACCTGTTGTTGAATTAAAATAGTTTTCTGAGACATTATATTTATGAAAAGCATTCATTACTTTTAAATGATTATATTTTGATATTTCATCTATTTTTTGGAAGATATCTTGTAATTTTTTTTCTTCTTCTATTAAATAATCATATGTTTCTTTACTTATTCCTAATTCTTCTAACATTAACATCTTCCTCCATCTACTTTAATAATTGAGTCATTTAAATATGATGAATTAGCTATATGATATATTTCTTCAGCTATTTCTCCTGGTTCTGCAAATCTTTCTAATAAGATATGTTTACATTCTTCTTTTATATAATCTGCATCTAATTCTTTATTCATTTCTGTATTAACCCAACCTGGTGCTATTGTATTTACCTTTACATATGGTGCAAAATGAATAGCAAAGTCATGTGTTAAGATATTTACACCTGCTTTAGATGCGTCATAATCTATACTATATGGATAAAATGAATCTATTGAGTTAGTAGATGATACATTAATAATAGATCCTTCTTTTCTATCATACATTCTTTTACCTATATATTTACACATTAAGAAAGGACCTATTAGATTTACATCTAATGTTCTTTTAATATTTTCTACTTTTTTATCTTCTATAGTACTATCTATAGCTATTCCTGCATTATTAACTAAAACATCTATATTATTAAATTCTTGATATGCTAATTCTATATTATTTTTTACATCTTCTTCATTAGAGATATCAAATGGTAATACTAATGTTTTAATACTATATTCTTTCTCTAATTCTTGAGCTAATTGATTAGCTTTTTCTATATTATTTAGACAATTTATTATGACATTATATTTGTTTTTTGCAAATATACGAGCAGTAGCTGCTCCTATTCCTCTACTAGCACCTGTAATTAAGACAGTTTTATTATAACTTTCATTCATATTTAATCCCTCTTTTTGCCGGAATTATTATAGCATATTATTAGATTTAATGGTATAATAAACGCAGGTGATGGGATTGGAAAGTTTTGAGGATAATTCTATTAATATAAGAGAAATAGAAGAATTGGCTTATCAATTTGTTTATGATAATATTCCATATACAAAATTTAAATCAGATAACAAGTTAGAAATGGAATTATTTTTAATGACTTATAAGAAAGCCTTAGAAGAGAAATATAATGGGATTGAAGAGAAAGATCCTGAAGTTAAACTTGCTGCTTAAAATAGACCTTTGGTCTATTTTTTTATTATTTGAATATATTTTTTATATTTAAATAATTCTTTTATAAATATTGAATAATTATTTTTAGATGCTATTAAATATGTATATGTTTTTGTTCTAGTTAATGCTACATAGAATAGTCTTCTTTCTTCTTCATATGGATAATAATCTTTAGTATTATTAACATATTTTAATAGTTTTTCATCTTTTATTTTAGTTGGTAAACTTGTTAATGTATTATCCATATTAATAATTATTACTATTTCTGATTCTAATCCTTTTGATTTATGAATAGTTAAATAATTAAATTTTATTTCTTTATACATATAGTATGTTTCTTTAGTAATTATTTCTTCATCTAGATAATAATTTATATCTTTATTATTTCTTCCTATTACTAATATTTCTTTATCTTTATTTAGTTCTAATATACTTTTAAATATATTCTTTTTATTATTAGTTAAATAGATCTTTATTGGATAAGTTAAATGTTTTGGAGATATTAATGTTTTTCTTTGTTGGAGTTTATTTTGCATAATAAAGGAACCTGCTACATTAATTAATTCTTGAGGATTACGATATGTATTTACTATATTAAGTATTTTGGCATTATTAAAATATTTAGTATAGTTTAAGAAGATATTTAGATTACAACCAGTAAATCGATATATAGACTGAAAATCATCTCCTACACATAGTATTTTAGAATTATTTATACTAATTATTTCTTTAATTAGTAAATATTTAGTTATAGATGTATCTTGATATTCATCTATTATTATATATTTCCATTTAGGACATATTTTATTCTCTTTTAAGATATTAATAGTTTTATTTATCATGTCATTAAAATCAAGTGCTTGTTCTTTATTTAGTTTTTCTTCATAGATTAAATAGATATTAATAATTAGTAATAAGATATTTTTATTATGTAAGTATTGTTTAATATTAAAGGTATATTTAATACTTTTTAGTATATAAGTAAATTTATTTATAGAATAATTATTAGATTTAAATAGATTAATAAATGTTTTTATTAGTCTTTTTATATTAGTTATTTCTTTAGTATTTTTAGTTATTCTTTTTAATGCTTTAGTATATATTTTATTATTAGGTATATTATTGAAGAATTCGTCTATAGTAATATCTAGTAAGTCTTCTGGTGCTATTTGATAAGTTATTTTATTTAGTTCTAATATTTTTAATGATAGTTTATGAAAGGTATAAGTTTCTATATCTAGTTTATAATTATTTTTTAGTTTATTTTTTAAAGAGATGGTTGCTTCATTAGTAAAAGATATACATAATATATCTTTAGGATTAATATGACAATAATTTACTAGATAGATTATTTTACCTATAATAGTTAGACTTTTACCGGAGCCTGCTCCGGCTATTACTAAAGTAGATTCTTCATTAGATAGTACTACTCTAGATTGATAGATATCTAATGGATAACCATTAATATTATCTAATAAAGGATAATTATTTCTTATATTTAGAATATATTTATTATTGTATTCTTCTATTAGGTTATCTATATTGAGATAGTCTTTTTTAAATTGTTTTTCTTCTTTAGATAGATGTTTTTTTAATGATTGATAATATTTTAAATATTTAGTTTTTAATAGTTTAATATCTTTAATAGAAAGGTATTTATTAGATATTTCTTGATAGAATTCTTTATACAATATGATCACTTCCTCTACTATATATTTTCTAGATAGAGTGTTTATTTCCTTTTTTTTATATGATATAATTTATTTATAATAAAGGAGTATGGTTATGACAAAATATGATACTAAGGAATATTTAGAGAAAGTTGAAAAATATTGGAATGCAGCTAATTATTTAAGTGCTTGTCAATTATATTTATTAGATAATCCATTATTAAAAAGAACATTAGTTAATGAAGATGTTAAAAAGAAAATAGTTGGTCACTGGGGTACTGTTCCAGGTCAAACATTTATATATACCCATTTAAATAGAGTTATTAATAAATATGATTTAAATATGATTTATATTTCTGGACCTGGTCATGGAGGTAACTCTGTAGTGAGTCATGTTTATCTAGAAGGTACTTATAGTGAAGTATATCCTTCTGTATCTTATGATGAAGCTGGTTTAAAGAAGTTATTTAAACAATTCTCTTTCCCAGGTGGTATTTCTTCACACGTAGCTCCAGAAACTCCTGGTTCTATTAATGAAGGTGGAGAACTTGGTTATAGTCTTGCTCATGGTTTTGGTGCAGTATTTGATAATCCGAATTTAATTGCTACAGTTGTAGTTGGTGATGGTGAAGCTGAAACTGCTTCTCTTGCTACTTCTTGGCATTCTAATAAATTTTTAAATCCTAAGAATGATGGTGCTGTATTACCTATTCTACATTTAAATGGTTTTAAGATTAGTAATCCAACTATATTCTCTAGAATTAGTGAAGATGAATTAATTAGTTTCTTCCATGGTTGTGGTTGGGAACCAGTTATTGTTTCTGGTGAAGATCATATGAATATGCATATAGCTATGGCTAAAGCTTTAGATAATGCTATTGAAAAAATTCAAAAAATTCAAAAAGATGCTAGAGAAAAAGGTGTTAATAAACGTCCTTTCTGGCCTATGATAATACTTAGAACTCCTAAAGGATGGACTGGTCCTAAAGTTGTTAATAATAAACAAATTGAAGGTACTTTTAGAGCACATCAAGTTCCAATTGATATGAGTGGTGAAGATCATCTTACTCTACTTGAAAATTGGTTAAAGAGTTATCATCCTGAAGAGTTATTTGATAAGAATGGTGCTTTAATAAAAGAATTAAGAGATTTAGCTCCTAAGGGAGATAAACGTATGGGTAGTAATCCTAATGCTAATGGTGGTAAATTATTAAAAGATTTAATACTACCTGATTTTAGAGAATATGGTTTACATATTAAAGAACCTGGATCTGTAGTAGCTCAAGATATGATTGAGTTAGGTAAATATGTTAGAGATGTTTATAAATTAAATGATAAAAATAGAAACTTTAGAATATTTGGTCCTGATGAGACAATGTCTAATAGATTAGGTCATGTATTTGATGAAGAAAATAGAGCTTGGATGGGCGCTTTAAAGAATAATGATGAATTCTTAGCTCGTGATGGTCGTGTTATGGATGGTATGTTATCTGAAAACATGTGTCAAGGTTGGTTAGAAGGTTATCTTTTAACTGGTCGTCATGGTTTCTTCCATTCTTATGAAGCATTTGTTAGAGTTATTGATTCTATGGCTTCTCAACATGCTAAATGGTTAAAGATATGTAGTCAATTAACTTGGAGAGAAGAAATTAGTTCTCTTAACTATATTTTAACTAGTAATGTATGGCAACAAGATCATAATGGTTATACTCATCAAGATCCTGGTTTCTTAGATCATATGGCAAATAAAAAAGCAGATGTTGCTCGTATGTATTTGCCTCCAGATACTAACTGTTTACTTTCTTGTTTTGAACATTGTATGAAGAGTAAAGATTATATTAATGTTTTAGTTACTTCTAAACATCCTACTCCTCAATGGTTAACAATGGAACAAGCTGTTAAACATTGTACTGAAGGTGTTGGTATTTGGGATTTTGCAAGCAATGATCAAGAGCAAGAACCAGATGTTATTATGGCTTGTTGTGGTTCTACTCCTACTATTGAATCTTTAGCTGCAGTTTCAATTTTAAGAGAATATTTACCTAAGTTAAAAATTAGATTTATTAATGTAGTTGATTTATTTAAATTGCAAACTAATAGTAAACATCCTCATGGTTTAAGTGACGATGAATATAATGCTTTATTCACTAAGAAGAAACCTATTATATTTAATTTCCATGGTTATCCTTCTTTAATACATGAATTATTATATGAAAGAGAAAATCATAATATAGTAGTTAAAGGTTATATAGAAGAAGGTTCTATTACTACTCCATTTGATATGAGAGTTCAAAATGAAATAGATAGATTCCATTTAGTAATAGAAGTTTGTAAGATGGTTCCTAATTTAGGTAGTAAAGGTGTTTATTTATCTAAATTAATGAAAGAGAAACTTATTGAACATAAAGAATATATTAATGAATATGGTATGGATATGCCAGAAGTTGCTAATTGGCAATGGAAAACAAAAGAGTAGTTTTTAAACTACTCTTTTTATATGTATCTTATTAACATTGTAAAATCTTGACTATCTTCTTTAGTAAGCTTTTTCTTTCAAGTAAATTTTTTACTGTTATATGTCCATTAAATATTTTTTTATATCAAGGATAATTTTATCTTACTTATAGATGTTTGTTCTAAAATATATGTTTGTATCAAATAATTGTTTAGTTAATAAAATTAATTTAATTTGTAATAGGTCATCTGTTTTTGAGTAGGTGTACAATTATTTAGATCTGCATATATGCCAAAGAATTTTGTTAATAAGTTTGATTTTTTACACCTAAATAATCATACCCTGAATTATTATAAATATCAGTGCACAATAAAATAATTAAGATTTGTAATTGGATGATATTATAATTATTTGAATTTATACCTTTGTCTGCTGGTTAATTCTAACATATACATTCTTAGATGTGATTAATTATAATAAAATACTATTTTTTTGGAATTATATTTTTTTATATTATTAATTTGATTGCTAGGTATTTAATAATTATTATTTTTATAATATTTGTATATTATTATTAACAATTTTTTTAACAAACTCTTATTTCCGTTAATTATTTTCAGTTTTTTTTCATTTGAATATTGAATCTCAAGAACATTTTTTTTATTTATAAATTTATGTTTTTGATTTTCATAAATAATAATATATTTATAATTATTATTAAAAGTATCAATATTATTAAAACTAATAATCAAGTTGTTTTTTTTGGCTTTATCATTTTCTATTACAAATTCTGACTCATTTAAAATATGAAGCAAACATTTTTTAAATTCAAAATAATCACTATCAATAAATATACTTTTTATAGTAGTATTCTTGTATATAAATATAGTTTTTATAAATAAAAATACAATATTTAAAATTGAAAAATAATGATTTATACTAAGGGCTATTTCGGATATGAATATAAGGATTATAGATAGGATGATATTTAATATTTCATAACGCAATCTTTCTAGTCTATATTTGCTAAAACACATATTTTTTAGATTTAATGATGTTTCATATTTATTTTTAAAACTAATTGAACGATTATTATATTTTTTCATATATCTTGTTTGATATAATATTATGTTAATAAAAATATCATTGGCTGGTGTATATTTTGATAGCACTAAAGGCTGAGTAAAAATATAATTATTATAATGTATTATTGTTCTGTAAATAAAGTTGTTAAAAAACTTATCTTTTACTTTTAATTCGATTAAATATAAGTATTTATAAAAATTGAGATTATTTGATTCAATGAATAAATAAATCAATTTATTTTGAAAATGATCCGAGTAAATCCTTTTAAACCATACATATATATAATTATTTATAACTTCACTTAACAAAACAAATGATGGTTGATGTAAGAAATAAACAATCAGTTTTCCTTGTACTTTGAATAAAATTATCTTGTTACCATCAATTGTATGGCAAAAACTTTCATCTGCAATTTTGAAAAAATGATCATAGTAATCTTTTCGTTCTACTTTTAAATATGGTGCTAACATTTCTTACTCCTATTATTTATAAAAGAAACAAGCTTTTGACTTTATATTCGCAAACTTTTTCTTTGATTTTGCAAACCAATTTTCTTTATTTTTTTGTTTTATATTTGTATTACATTTTAAATAATTATTATATACACACCAATGATTATTATTTTGATTATTATTTTTCTTAGAGATAGGAGTTGAATTCGCAATTGAAACTACTGTACTTGTAGCTGTGCTAATTGTTAAATCAATTAATTCATCATTAAGTGTAAATTCATTTCCTACTGTGTTCCCAAACGAAGTAACAATTGACTCATTAATCCATTCTCTTCTAAATTCTTCTGGTGTGGTTATATTTCCTGTTGCTAAGTCAATAGATGAATTTACAAGTCCTGTTACGACACCACCAACAGCCCAATTTGGGAAATATAGTCCTATTATCATGTCAGCTGAGCCTTTTATTCCACCAATTGCAATAGCTTTAGTAATTTCTTTTTGGCTCTTTCGTTCTCCACTTTGGTATTCAACCGCTTGATTATATCCTTCTGCAATTGCTCCAAAGCCAAATCCAACTAATCCTACAATAATTATTGCCTCTAATACAATATTTCCATCATCCAAATATATTATTGGATTATTTAGACAGTATTGGAACATGTTATGACCATTTATATCTTGGCCTGTAGATATATAACTATCTGCATTTATAAACCTTTTCCATATTGGATTATAATATCTTGAATTTATATAATATAATCCTGTTTCATTATCATAATAATATGATCTATATCTAAATGGATTTATATTTGATAGATTTATATTACTTGTATCAGTAATATTTATTATATTACCCCAACTATCATATGTATATGTTACTATTTCATTGTAGTTATTATCTAGAATTCCTATAATATCTCCAAATATATTTTTGTGATAATAATATGTGTTGTTATTATAGATAAATCCTAATAATTCTTCTCCATTTCGAATATAGTATATTATTATACCATTTTTATCTTCAAATACAATATTTCTTCCATTTAAATAGTATTTTGTTTCTATATTATTTACTATCTTAGAAGTTCTTATACCTTGATGGTTATATTTAAATGAAATATTATTAGTTCCATCGGTATATGATGCTAATTCTCTACCATTCATCCATGTTAATGTTTTATTACCTATTGATAATGGATTACCTATTGTATCATAAGTAATTGACTCATTATTAAAACTAGTTAATAAATCACTCCAATTACTATTATTAAATGAATATGTATTTGTACTAATTAAAGAATCATTTGATAAATTATATTTACTAATACTTAATATGTTTCCATAATTATCATATGAATATGTAATTCTATTACTATTTATATAATCTTTTTCTTCAACTAGTTGACTATAAATATCATAAGTGTATTCATTTGTTAAATTATTATTTAGATATTTTTTAGTTATATTTCCTAGTGAATCATATTCAAAAGTATAAACATTTCCATTGTCGTTACATTTTATAAGTCTTAATGATGTTTTTCTTCCTTTTGTCAAATAATCATATTTTATCTTATAAACTCCGTTTATATTGTATTCTGCTAGTCTATTTAGATTATCATATGAATAGTTGTAATTATTATTATCAATTGATATATTTGTTATTGAAGATTCACTATTATAGTTATAATCATATGTTTTTTTTATGTTACCTAGTTCTTCTATTTTTTGGATTATATTATTTTCTTTATCATATTGATATTTAGAATATAAATTATCAATTTTG
>JAEEGL015312776.1_pt1 | contig 73625 bp, 87 predicted proteins | sample 9134231 | NCBI WGS metagenome assembly JAEEGL01 (sample SAMN16246548, study PRJNA631951) | gut metagenome | biome: gut microbiome; feature: rumen; material: fiber-attached | host: Bos | place: Iran: Karaj | collected 2018-10 | reverse complement strand
GCGATTTTTTTTGTTTTTCGTATCTGATTCACACTTTTCTCCGTTTCGGAAGTCAATTATCAATTGTCAATTATCAATTATCAATTTTTTTTCGTACCTTTGCACCCATTATGGAAGAAATCATCCTCAATTTGACGAATGGAGCGCTCGACAACCTGAACTATGGTTGGGTCATATTGTTCATGGCTATCGAGAGTTCGTTCATTCCTTTTCCCTCAGAAGTGGTGATGATTCCTGCTGCTTACATGGCGGCAGAGACGGGCGAGATGTCTTACCCGATGATCATCTTGTGTGGCACGTTGGGTGCCTTGATTGGCGCTTTGATTAACTATGGACTTGCATACTCCTTGGGACGTCCGATTGTGTATGCATTTGCCAACAGCAGGTTCGGACACATGTGTCTGATAGATGCAGAAAAAGTGGAGAAGGCTGAGGCATACTTTGACAAGCGGGGTGCCATCTCCACTCTGATTGGCAGAATGATTCCTGCCATCCGTCAACTCATCAGCATCCCAGCGGGATTGGCAAAGATGAACCTCTTGTCGTTCTGCCTCTACACCTGTCTGGGTGCAGGACTCTGGAACAGCATCCTCGTGGGCATTGGTGCAGCTTTCCATTCGACGATGCCGAAGCAGGAACTCATCGATATCATCGCGCACTACTCACACATCATCGGCATTGCTGCCATCATCATCGTCGTGGCGATTGTCGCATACCTTATATATAAAGGGGTTAAAAAGTGAGTGCGAGCAAACCGAAAGGCAAATTGTACATTGTACATTGTAAAATTGTAAATGAAAAGATATGTTTGAAAATTTAAGCGAGAGACTGGAACGGTCTTTCAAGATACTGAAGGGTGAAGGCAAAATCACCGAAATCAATGTAGCGGAAACGCTGAAGGATGTGCGTAAGGCACTCCTGGAAGCTGACGTGAACTATAAGGTTGCCAAGACCTTTACCGATACGGTGAAGCAAAAGGCACTGGGTCAGAATGTGCTGACAGCTGTGAAGCCTGGCCAGATGATGGTCAAGATTGTACACGACGAGTTGGCAGAACTGATGGGTGGTCAAGCCACTGACTTGAATCTGACAGGACATCCTACAATCATATTGATGGCAGGTTTGAACGGTGCAGGTAAGACAACCATGTCGGGCAAGTTGGCACTACGTCTGAAGACTCAGAATCACAAGAAACCGCTCTTGGCTGCCTGCGACACGTTCCGTCCTGCTGCGATGGAGCAGCTGCGCGTGCTGGCTGAGCAAGTGGAGGTGCCTTGCTATCTGGAGGAAGGAGCCACAGATCCCATCGCTGTCGCGAAAAATGCCATTCAGGAAGCTAAAGCGAAGGGATATGATGTAGTGATTGTCGATACAGCTGGTCGTCAATCAATTGACGAAGAACTGATGCAACAGATTGAGCAGATTAAGGCCGCTGTCAATCCGAACGAGACCCTGCTCGTGGTGGATGCCATGACTGGTCAAGACGCAGTCAACACAGCCAAGACGTTCAACGAAAGATTGGAGATTGACGGTGTCATCCTCACCAAACTGGACGGTGACACCCGTGGTGGTGCTGCCCTCTCCATCCGAACCGTAGTGGATAAGCCCATCAAGTTTGTGGGTACGGGTGAAAAGATGGAAGCCCTCGACGTGTTCCATCCAGAACGTATGGCTGACCGCATCCTCGGCATGGGCGATATCGTGTCGTTCGTGGAACGTGCTCAGCAGCAGTTCGACGAGGAGGAAGCAAAGCGATTGGAGAAGAAGATTGCGAAGAACAAATTCGACTATAACGATTTCCTCGGACAAATAGGTCAAATCAAGAAGATGGGCAATATCAAAGATTTGGCTTCGATGATTCCAGGTGTGGGCAAGGCACTGAAAGATGTGGACATTGATGACAATGCCTTCAAGTCTGTTGAGGCTATGATTGGTTCGATGACTCCTTATGAGAGAGAACACCCTGAATGCATCAACATGTCGCGCAAACAACGTATTGCGAAAGGTGCAGGTGTCTCAATTGACGAGGTGAACCGCATCACGAAGCAGTTTGAGCAGATGCGCAAGATGATGCGTCAGATGACCAGCCCCAAGATGGCTCAAGCGATGGCGCAGATGCAGCGAATGAGAAAATTCTAACACATATAATATAAAATAACATGCAACTGATAGACGGAAAAGCAACAGCGGCAGCCATCAAGGCTGAAATCGCGGAAGAAGTGAAAAGGATTGTGGATGCAGGAGGTAAGCGTCCTCATCTTGCCGCCATACTTGTCGGACACGACGGAGGCAGTGAGACCTACGTGAAGAACAAGGTGCTGGCATGTGAAGCTTGTGGCTTCACCTCCACCCTGCTCCGCTTTGAAGACGACATCACCGAAGAGTTCCTTCTCCAACAGGTGGAAAAACTCAACAAGGATGCCGATGTGGACGGATTCATCGTGCAGCTCCCACTTCCCAAGCACATCTCCGAGCAGAAAATCATCGAAGCTATTGACTACCGCAAGGACGTGGATGGTTTCCATCCCATCAACGTGGGACGTATGGCCATCGGACTTCCCTGCTACATCTCCGCCACCCCACTGGGCATTGTCACCTTGCTGAAAAGATACAACATTGAGACCAGCGGCAAGAAGTGCGTCATCCTCGGACGTTCCAACATCGTTGGCAAACCCATGGCGCAACTGATGATGCAGAAGCAGTATGGAGATGCCACCGTCACTGTTTGCCACAGCCGTTCGAAGACGCTGAAAGAAGAATGCCGTCAAGCTGACATTATCATCGCAGCCATTGGCAAGCCCAACTTCGTGACAGAAGACATGGTGAAGGAAGGTGCTGTCATTGTTGATGTGGGCACCACTCGTGTTCCAGATGCCACTCGCAAATCTGGTTTCCGTCTCAATGGTGACGTTGATTTTGAGCACGTCGCTCCCAAGTGTTCCTTCATCACTCCCGTACCTGGCGGCGTAGGTCCCATGACCATCTGCTCGCTGATGAAGAACACCCTCAGCGCTGGTCGCAAAGAATTCTACAAATAGGCTTTTTGCCTGCTTGCAGGAGTTCCACAAGGACATAAATACAGAAAAAACGAGGAAAAGTGAGGTCAACCCTCAATTTTCTTCGTTTTTTATTTTGTCATTCCCGAAAAACTTCCTACCTTTGCACTCGCAAAAGGGAAATGCCCCTACATGGTGGATGTAGTTCAGTTGGTTAGAGCGTCAGATTGTGGTTCTGAATGTCGTGGGTTCGAGTCCCACCCTCCACCCTCCAAGAAGATAAGCGGAAACTCAGTAAATACAGGGGTTTCCGCTTATTCATTTACAGAAACCAAAATCTCACTTTTGAGTGACTTTTTCACTTTTGACGGCTAAAATTTCCGCAAAATTTCCGCAAAAGTAACCAACTAAAACTTAAACATTATGGCAACAATCAGTATTGAACTTGGGAAAAAGAACAAGAACGGAGAGGTAAAAGTGAGTATCTTGGTTTGCAGCGCGCATTCCAAAAAGAGAATACCCACAGGAATTTCTCTTGAAGAAAGCGAACTAACCGCTTCTGGAAAGATAAAGAACAAGGATAAACTTGCGCTTATAGAAAAGCAACGACGCAAGTATCAAGACAGGCTTTATCTCATTTCTGATGAGTTTGCCAATCAGGATGTGGATGCGACAACCATTGCGGATATGCTCACATCGGTCAAGTCCAAGAGCCAGATTGACTTCTTTGAGTTCGCAGAAGAATGGATCAAGACATCTGGCGTGAAGGGAATAAAGAACTACACAACGATGATGAACACCCTGAAATCGTATTACAGCGGATCTACCCTACCCATCAAGAAGATAAACTACGAATTTCTGATGGGATTTGAGCGTTTCTTGTCTGGTAAGCCAAGGGCGCAGTCAATGTACCTGGGATTGCTCCGTCATCTGTACAGAGAAGCCATGAGAAGGTACAATGCTGGCATGGAAGCTGTAATCACCAATGACCCATTCATCTGCTATCGTGTGCCAAAGCAGAAAGTGAAGAAGGGTGTACGTGCTATTTCTCAGGAAGAATTGATGAAGGTGTACGGCTATGAAGGAAGGCCTCACAGTCGTGCTCAACTTGCAAGGGATTGCTTCATACTGTCATTCTGCTTAATGGGCATCAATTCGGTGGACTTGTACGAATGCAAAGTATGCAAGAACAACACATTGTGCTACAACAGGGCGAAGACAAAGGACAGAAGAGAAGATGATGCTTACATCGAAGTCAAAATTCACCCTATAATCCTCCCTCTGGTGAAGAAATACAGGTCTGGTGATAAATCGCACGTCTTCAACTTTTTCGAGCGATACGTGTCAAAGGAGGACTTCAATCGGGCTATCAACATCGGTTTGAAGGAAGTTGGCGAAGAGATTGGTCTGAAAAACCTTCAGTTCTATCAGGCACGGCACACTTTCGCAACCCTGTCAAGGAATCTGATGCGCTTCAGCAAAGGGGATGTGGATGAGGCTCTGAACCACGTCGGGTCGTTCGACATCGCCGACATATACATCCAGAAGGATTTCTCCATCATCAACGACAATAATTTCAAGCTGCTCGATAAGGTATTCGGGTGTGAGAAGTAAAACAAAACGGGGCGTAGCATCACGTTACACCCCGTTTCTATTTGGCTCACATGCCAAAACAATCATTCATTATGAGTTAGAAATATCGCTATCATTTTTCAAGAGTCCCAATCTTGCATCAATCCTCTTTCTGTAGTAAGCGTCCACGTCCATTCCGAAATTCAACCCCAAATCCTCAAACAAATCATCCAACTCTATCAAGGTCTTCTTACCAAAGTTGCGCAATTTAAGGAAATCGACCTTGTTCCATTTCGCCGCATCACCGATGGTGTCAAGATTGGCTTCTTTCAAGCAATTCAACGCTCTCACACTCAATCCGCAATCTATTAACCTGCGTGACAGCAACTTGCACATTTCATCGTTCTCGTTGATCCAGTTCCTCGCTTCCTCTTCTGTCTTCAACCTTTCCTCCTCCTCCTTCATTCCCAACTTAATACGGAGCATTTGGTTCTCTTCCTCCATCATCTTCAAATCTGCAAGAAGTTCCACGTTCTGCTCTTTAAGTTTCTCAGCTTCATCAAGCCTATCCTTGATGTCCTCAATGTTACCGCATTTTTTGCAGCCCTTGAAGAATATCTGGGAAACCCTTGCACGTGACGAACATTCTGATCCTCTGCCGTATCAACAGCGAACGATTTTTTTTGTAATTCAAAATCTTCCATAATCAATTATCATTACTTATATTCATTATTTAAAAAAAGACAATGAAAACTTGAAACTTCTTATCCTTGAGAGAGCACAAAATTCCCTAAAGCCGTTTTGCCGACTTTTGATTTTGCGCAAAGTGATATATCCTTGAAGCCCCTTAGAGCCTGTCGCTTCACACACAATGACGATTCGCAAACATCATTGATACTTGTCCTTCCATATCTGCGTTATGTTGCACAAGCGGACAAGAACATCTTTCGATGCAATCCTCACTTGCGGCCTACGTGCAATCCCTTCTGTGCCGCTTATTTGGTTCGATACCGATGTGTGACTCATGACTTACTTTCAAACAAGTTTCAGTCATTTATGATGGACGTATAAATATCGAACGAGTGAATGGAGAATACCAGAAATCGGAAATCCTCATCAAGTAATGCGGTACTTAATGAGGATTTGACCGAAATATATGGATAGGCAAAGCCTACTCAAAATTCCATGTAAGCTCCACAAGTCCGCATTCTTGTTTCACGCCGCGAAGTTATAACTAAATTATTATTTACACAACACTTAATTTCTGCATGATTTGATTTTCTTATATGTTTTGCAAAAGATTGCAAAAGATTGCAAAAGAAAACAAAACAAATTTATATATAATTTAAATTGATTATAAATAACAGAAAAAATTCATCAATGTTTGCAAAAGATTACAAAAGATAGCAAAAGAATATTCAAACACACTTATCTAACTAATTTAGAGGCACTTGCATATATAGAAAAAAGGCTTTATCTTCGCGCCAGAAATCACGACCGTAGGTGGCTCTCCGGTTAATAAGAAACAACTTTGAGGACATAGGATGAAGTAGTCGAGAGCCACAAAAGACTACAAATCCTTTGCCCTCAATCTTTTTAATTACAGACAACGAGATATGGAAACTAAGGACATTAACAATTTCAAGCGGTTTCTCAAATCCAACGGCATGAACACAATGTTCGTCGGATTATACAGACAGTACCGCTATGAGGACAATCCATTAGACATTCAGGAATATCTTCAGAATGTTCCAAGAAATTGCGTGATTCAATACGCATTCGACACGTCTAAGATTGTCAATTCATCCACCTTCGGAGCGAAGTATTGGGACGAGATGCACGAAAAATGGCTGAAGTTCATCCACACAAAAGAGGAACGGCATAGTTTTGAACTCTCACCATTGGAAGAGAAAGCAAAGAGGGAGAAAGAGAAGAAGGATGAGACAAGCGCATCGCAAATCGTGAAGAACGATTGGAGTGGTCTTGACTTGCTTGACGTTAATGTGAAAAGTTCCAGAAAGATACAGATGCCAGATCAAGACGAAGTACGCATCGACAGAAAGAAGAAAAACGTCGTTGTCCTCAACAACGAATTATCCAACATATTATCAGAAGCAGGGCTTGATTCGATGGACATGCGTGTCGATCGTAAAACGAACAGGATGGTTTTCGTCTTCTGTAACGGACTCAAGTTCTATGTTGGAAAGTATTCAAATGAAACCAGATGTCTGCAAAGCAAGGATGTCGTTCTGTATCTTAGCAAGTATCTTGAAGTAGAGTTTGAGCAAGACCAACATTATTATGTGAAGATTGCGCAGCGCATGTGGAGCAAGACGCATCAACAATATGCAATTGTACTCTCGCAGAAGTTCACCATTAAATGAGAGACTTTATGGAAATTGAGCAAAGAACAATCTCCTATTTGATAAACTTCTCTCATGGAAGGAACACACAAAGCACCTCTGTTGTCGGGGCTTCAGGAGATGAAGATGTTGTCAACCTTATCAGAATGACATTCAAAGGCAGATTCAAAAGACCTACGGCACTCACTCCGAAAAATGGTGTGCATATCGTTGTCAAAAAACTCGATCACATCCGTCACAAGATGTCGATTGTAACGCACGTTAAAATTTTCAATAAATCCGTAAGACAGGCGAGAATTGAAGTGGAAAAAGCAATAAGATTATCAAATTAGTTATAAACTCTAAACGGTAAAAACATGGAACACTTAGAATCAAAGATGCTGCAAGAGCAGTTTGCGAAGATGTGCGCCACGGGCAAACTCTTCCGCAGTAAAGTTTCTGGCGACCAGATTTGGCAAGCCTACATGCAAGGGTTTGGCGAAGATCCAATCTTCAGAGACCCTTCATCCTCAGTGCATAACTGTAACCAGTGCAAGCACTTCTTCCACCGTTACGGCAATATCGTCGCCGTGGCAGAAGACAACTCTATCATGACAATGTTTGACGGCGAGACTACGGACGAATACCGCGAATCGTTTGCCAACATGAGGAATCTGCTGATTTCTGCACCTATCGAGAATGTTTTTGTTGAGACATTCGACTATCTCAACAGTGCGGTGTACGAGCGTTGCACGAAACAGAGTTCAATGTTTGCGCTCAACCTTGACCACACAGTGAAGCGTTACACGAAAGAAGAGGCAGAAAAGTTTGGTGTGTTTAAGCCTAACGAAACAAGAACTTTCAACCATTTCTGTGTACGTCTGCCAAGAGAGTTTGTGAATACTTCACACGATACCGCTGAGAGTATTCAGGCACGTTTGCGCGACGATAAGAACGTCTTCAAGGATGGTCTTGACAAGATTCCTGTTGACACGCTTCAATTGGTTCTTGACCTTATCAACCAAGGTTCTTTGCTGAACGGCGACACATATAAGGTTAAGGTAGAGAGTTTCCTTGCTATGGCTCGTAAGTACGCATCACTCTCTGAAGCAGAGAAGGACAACTGGTGTTGGGGCAATTTCTATACATACAACTTTACACGATTCAAGAACGAAGTCATTGGTGCTCTGTGTCTGGAGTTGGCAGAAGGTATGGAAATCAATGCCGCTTGTCTGGACTTCAATAAACGTGTTGATCCTGCCAACTACATGAAAGCAACTGCACCTATCACCAAGCAGATGATTGATAACGCAAAGGCTTTCATTGCAGAAAACGGCTACGAGGAATCTTTCACCCGTCGTTGTGCGACAATGGAGGACATTCGTGTCTGTGACATTCTCCATGCCAATGCAGGTGATGGAAACGTAAAACCTGTTTCAATTCTTGACGGTATCAAGCCAACATCAACACGCCACAAACGTAGCGAGTTTGATGGCGTAGAAGTTGTCAGCATTGATAAGTTCATGAAAGACATCCTCCCTGGCTGTACTTCTGTTGAGGCTTTCCTCCTTAACTCTCACGAAAACAACTTTGTCACACTGACAACTCCTGTCAAAAAAGACAGCAAGCCTATCTTCAAGTGGGGAAACAACTTCGGTTGGACGTACAACGGAAATCTGGCAGGTAAGTCAGAGATTAAGGAAGCGGTCAAGGCAGCTGGTGGTTTCGTCAATGCACCATTCCGCTTCTCTATCATGTGGAATGAAGACGGTCGTTCCATTGTTGACCTCGATGCACATGCCATTGAGCCAACTGGTAGAGAAATCTACTATGGTTTGTACAGAGGTCATAAAACTCCAGAATGCGGCGGTATGCTCGACATCGACATGATCAATCCACATCAAACAGGTGTTGAAAACATCTTCTGGGATGAACCAGAGCGCATCAAGGATGGAAAATACCGTTTCTTCATCGTGAACTACAATGGCAATAGGAATAGCGGTGCAAAGGCTGAGATTGCCTATGGCGACGAAGTGTTCACATACGTTGTTGACCATGAGATTATACGTCCTGTTGACATCGCCACCGTACACATCAAGAACGGCATGATTGACCACATAGACCAGTCGAAGTATCTGGTTGACGGAAACGCTACGAGCAAGGAAATCTACGGACTGGAAACAAATCAGTTCCACAAAGTCAACCTTGTATGCCTATCCCCGAATCATTGGGATGGTTCATTTGGCAACAAGCACTACTTCTTCATGCTCGATGGAGCGAAAGCACCAGAAAGCATACGTGGTTTCCACAACGAGTTCCTGCGTCCAGAACTTCTTGAACATCGTAAGGTGATGGAGGTTCTTGGTAACACTCTGAAGGTTGAGTCAACAGACAAGCAACTATCTGGACTTGGCTTCAATGCCACCGTCCGTGACGAAATCGTGCTGCGTCTCCAAGGCACTCACAAGCGAATTATCAAAGTTCAGTTTTAACTAAACAATGTTGTCGTGACGGAATTGGTAAACGTTAAAACCAGTCTTTAATAGGATGCCACTAAATTGAGATAACTTCAATGACTGATAAGCCTTGTGGAAGGCTTGCGACTTCGAGAATCGCCGACAACATTTAACAATTTCTATTATGGATAAGAAAGAACTTAAAAAGAAGCACGACAAACTTGTCGCCGAGATTGAATCCATGAGTGGATATGACGGTCGTGGGAAAGGTGTAGATGTGTATGTCTGCGAGAAATGCGGAAAGCAGTTCTATACCAGATACAAAGATAAGGGCGTGACACCATTCACAATCCGATGCAGAAGAGAGGTCTGTAATGCCACGATGGTTCACAGAACAACTATCTCTGAATCACAGGCAAAGAATGAAGGGCTTGTAGTTCATAATTGGGTACGCCCAACATTTGAGCAACTACTGAAACTCAGTGAAGGTGCGCAAGAGCATGTGCTGGATGGTGGTTTGATGCTTGATGATGAACTTGAAAAACAAGGCATGGATAAGTCTGAAATAAAAAAGACTCAAAGAATGGCACAAAAACTTCTTGAGCAACTTCAAGGAGAAGATGCCTCTTTCATGTTCATCGGTGATGAAGGTAATTGCTTCACCATTGGTGGCGATCCTGTGAATATCACGGCACAGATTATCTTTGCCATGATTCGCTACCCTGTTGTGAGAGACATCATCAAGAACTGTGCCGCACGTTTCGATGAACTTAACAAAGAGTATGGTGACAAGCTGCGGAATATGACAATGGATCATCTTATCGAACAAAACTCTGGTAACTAAAACTTTAAGATTATGATACTAAAAGTAGAAATTGATTTAGAAGACCTTACAGAAGACCTTTTCAATGACGAAAACTATCGTCTGAAAGAAGGTGTAATTTCTTCCATCCGTCGTCAAGTCGAAACAGACATCAAGAATAATTGTAGAGAACAAATTGAGTCGCAGATTCGTCGTTTGGTCGAATTGAAAGTTGGTGTCTTAATTCGTGAAACATTCCTCGAATGGTTCAAAGCAGGTAAGATAAAAAGTGGTAGCGCAGAAGTTCCATTGGAAGAATATCTTTTGAATTACTTCACGCAACAAACAGGATATACTTACACGCAGACAGCAAAAAAATACGTGGAAGACTTTGCGAAGAATTTTGCGAAAGAACTTAAAGAAAGATACGATTTGTCGTTTGCCGCTCTGGTCGTGAGGAATCTTTCTGAGCAGAAGTTGCTTGCTGATGATAAACTCAAAGAACTTGTAAAACAATGAGGACTATCAAATTCAGAGGTAAATGTGTTCCTGACAGCGAATACGCTGGGTTATGGGCAACAGGTAGTTATGTTCCACCAGAAACAGAGAGCAAACATCAAGAAGAAGGACTTATGATTACTTTCTATGGTGACGATTGCACATCTACGGTTCATGTCATTCCTGAAAGTGTCGGTCAATTCGTCTATAAGACTTTCGTCAAGAAAGATAAGGCTGTACGTGAAATCTATGAAGGTGACATTCTGCGTGGAAGACAGCCTTACGAAAAGGGTTCACACATCGGATATGTCAAATATGACGAGTCAACTCAAAGGTTCAAACTGCACACCATCAACAACTACCTCGAAGACCTTGTTGTATTCAGCATTGATGAAGTGCTTGGAAACACTTTCGATAATCCAGATTTGTTAAAAGAAGAATGAGTCATGACTCAAAAAGAATTGGAAAAGATACCTTTTAGATTCATAGGTTCGCTTGCATTGGAATACGAACATTGTCTTTCATATATTAGCGTTGATGGAAGAATTGGTTTCTGTGACCACACCAAGAGGAATGAAGATGGGACGTTTGGACGAAGTTACAGACATTATCAGATAGACGGGAATATATATAAGACGAAAAAAAAGTTCTTAGAGGCTCTGAAGGATTTCAAACCAAATGTCATACCAATTCGTAAAAAGATAAAAAAATGAAAGAGGAACAAAGACTTGAATTATACAATAGGGCTATTGAGCAATGGGGAATACCCAATCTAGTTCTGATGGTTGTTGAAGAGTGTGGTGAAATGCTGAACGCCCTTGCAAAAATAAATAGGAATCGTTCAACACCTGACGAAGTAATAACGGAGTTGGTGGATGTTACGATTCTTATGGAACAAATGGCTGTCGTGTTCGGATATGAGCGATACAAGGCAGAAATGAAACGTAAACTTGAACGTCTGAAGAACCGATTAGACGCAAAGTATTCTTTAATAAACAAGGAGAAATAATTATGGCAGAACTAATCATCTTAATTGTTGGATTGAACATTGTTTCACAACTATTGTTTATCAGAAATGACAAAGAGAAGGTGACGAAACGGGACTATATCAAGTTCTTCGTCGAGTCATTATACATCACTTGCTCCATGCTTATGATGAAGTACCTATATGTAACCGCATCTCAATGGATATAAGGAGGACAAATTATGGATAAAGAACACAATCCTATGTCTGAGCGAATGACAGCACTTGCGCGAATGATTTGGCCAGGGATAGACACTAATGATTTTACCAAAGAAGGTATTGCGCTGCTAAAAAAGTATGACCAGCAGATGCTTGAATTGTATGGAAGGCCTGAACCTGTAAGTGAGGACTTTAAGACATTTGAGGAGAAGTATTTTGAAGAAAATAAAGAAGAGATAGTCTGCATATATGACCGCCATGCAGGTCTTGTAGATGGTGCTCAATGGAAACAAGAACAATTTGAGAAGAACAGACTTGCCGCTTGCGATGCCCAGACTCCAGAAGAAGCAGAGAGGGAAATGAATTTTGTGGAGCATATCATAAAAGAAGAACATCGCCAACCCACATATTCTGATGCAATAGAATACGGCATGAGGTTGCAAAAGCAAAAAGACAATCAAGATGATTCTGACATGGCTGTTATTGCACATTTAGATGGTGTGGAAAGCGGTAAGAAGATAATGAAGGAGCAGATGATGAAAGAGGCTGTGGAAGGAATAATTATAATATCGCATGGTGAAAAAGTTGTATTACATCCATCACGACATGGCAAGTCTGAAATGTCACTACCAGACGAAATCATTGACAAGTACGGTATAGATGACAAAGTTAAAATCATCTTCATTAAGGAGGACTGAAATATGAACGAATACCCAAGAAAGATTAGTTATGATGGCCCGCGCAATTTAGGCTCTTTTTATCCTGACTTTCACGACTTGGTAGTAAAAGTGATGATAGGCTTGAAGTTCACGATGCTTGCAGAAAACATCATACAGGTGGAATATCCTGCTGAGCTTGTGTGGCAGATAAGGACGGTCGATGTTGATGATGCTATCTATCGGCTCGACTTCTTGCTAAAAGGACACGAGGAACACCGCATAGCCTTTTTCCCTCATGTTCATTGGAATCGCAAGAATTTCTTTCTGAATGGACGCTTCAATAATAGCAAAAGAACGACATCCGATGGAAAAATTGTTATTGAATATCCAAAACTGGATGAGTTGAAAAGTGAAGAAGATTAAATTGATTTTAATTAAATAATGAATAATATGGAATCCGTTGACACACTCACACTTCGCAAGAAGATGGACATGCCACCACTGGATGTAAAAGAGGTGTTGAAAGCAACTCCATTCCGCATAACGATAGACAAGTACAGAAAAATGAAAAGGAGGAAAAGACATGGCTTACGATATTCTTGATATGGCAGTAATGCTACGGGATGCACAGAGAAGTTTGCGTTCGCTGTTTCCAGACTACGAAACAAAGGTTGAACCTTGTCGTCAGGTGCTGAGAGACTTGATGGCAAAAATTCCAACCGATAAGGTGCTGGTGGCACTGACTCACGCTCTGCAAAAAGTGGTGGATTCCAATGGTGGTAAGTATGGTGACACGCACACCATACAGGTGCATAGCCTATGGCTAACAGCGGCGGCAAAGGACTTGATTGACGAGGAACATGCTGTATCTGTGGCAGATAAAATAATGGATTTAATACGGGAATAAGGAGGAATAAATATGAAATTAAAGAAACTATTGGAGTTTATACGGCTGAAATGTAAACTTGGAAGCTGTATGGTAGAGGTAACGGAAACGATGGACTTGCAGGAGGCTTCCGAAACTTTTGCGAAGTACGTCTGCAAGATGTACGGATGGAACATTGGAGAGCCTGGTAATTTTTATACAGACCATTTCTGTGCCATTCAGATGGCTTTTATGGACGGCTATATCAAGGCAATGCACGACAATGGCTATGAGTTCAAGAATGGCTTGGTGAAGAAGCGCGACATCATGAACGAAATGCCGTGCGGTGCGCTCGACTACTACCGCAAGGATGCCATCGCAGACACGAAGACAAAAGCCGTTGATATACTGAGACGAGTGATGGAGAAATACGAAACATCGAAGCAGAACATCAATGTGATTGTGAATGATTTTCAGAAAGAAATCATAAAGGAGGAATAATATGGCAGAAGGTTACAGCATTGACTTTGGCAGGTTCGCCGTTGGCATCTGCAAGTCCTATACAAGTTACGGCAAGTGCGTGACGAAGGACGGAACCATTTATCAGTTTTGGAAGTTTTATGTTTTGATAAAAGGATAGGAATTATGATACTAAAGCACATTACTTTTACAGGGATTGACTGGAGAACGCCTCTTGATCATCTGTTTGAAATTCAACGTCAGTACCCACTTGTTGAGTTCGGTATATTGGCAAGTTACAATTGGGCAGAAAATGGGAACAGGTATTTGAGACCTGACATCATCCGTGGACTAAGGGGTAAGGGTCTGAACCTTTCTCTTCATCTTTGCGGATCGGCTGCGCACGATGCGGCAATGGGTAGATGGGATAAGGTTGATGATTTTCTGTATGACTCTCTTGACATCTTCAAACGTGTGCAGCTGAATATCTCAAATAGAAAGGACAATCCAGAATATTGTCACATTCCTTTGATCATCGGTCAGGAACTTATTGTCCAGCAGAACAACGGAGATGATATGCCAGTCTATGATGCTACGATTAAGAAATGGTTGAAACCTCCTTTCGTTCACAGGGACACAATAAGCGTGTTGCTTGACGCATCGGGTGGACGAGGAATAGACACACCGTTGAAGGTGCTACCATCAAGCGGCAAGGTCGGTTATGCAGGTGGCTTTAATCCTGACAACGTGGCCGAGAAACTTTCGTTCCTCTTGCAGAACGTCCGTATGGGAGAGTTTTGGATTGACATGGAGAGTGGAGTGCGTACAGATGATTGGTTTGACACGGACAAAGTGCGCCGTGTACTTGGCATCTGCAAAGAAGTAATTACGGATTTAGGAATTGAGGAATAAATTATGGATAAAGTAGCACTGACATATTGGATTCGCAAGTGGGAACTTGACGACAATCTCATATATAAGAAAGCAAGTGAGAGACAAGCACAGTTTGTCGAACACAAGATTTGCGGAAACCTTCTGAAGGCTTGTGGATTTGTTGTCAGCAAGCACATGTCGAAATCGTGCATCCTTCCCGTCTATTTCATAAAGGCAAGGAATGGAATCCGGCTGACGATGCGTTGTAACTTCTATGATTGGAAGGTGAGCGTGGAGATTCCTGATGGTTACGACAATCTTCCTGCCAACTACCTGCCGATGGATTGCATGAGTCATAGCATGGTGGAGCATTCTGGAGAGAAGATTCCATCGTGCTATTGCGAGGGCTTTAAGAAGGAATGGTGCTTCGATGCGTACAATCCGCAACAGCCCAACAAAAAGTTCACGATTGAGATTCCAGACGAAGAACGTCTGTATGTAGTTCTCCATCGTCTGAAGCACGCATACCCCGAAAAGGTTTTCAAGGTTGAAGATGACAAACGAACCGTTGGGAAAATCAGGGCAGACATTGACAAGTTGCTCGATGCCAACGGTTTCAATGAAATGCGCAACGAAATCTTCTTTGAGAAATCAGTCAAACGTAGAGTAATTGGAGCTTGGAATATTTTATGGCGAACGTATTGTAAGATGGGAGACCTATACCACGACGGCAAGATGCCTTCAGAGGATTACCCATCAGTGTCGGACGATTCGCGTGAGTACGCCGAGTGTATTATCAAGTATCCAGAAGTTCACGAAGCGTGGCTGATGGAGGAATGGATGTATAAGGAGGGCTGATTATGAAATTAAGAATTGCAAGAAAAATTTGTCGATACTTGGGTTATGGTTATCCGATTGACAATGTTCAAAGATTGAGAAATGCCGTTCATATATGGATGAAAGCGCAAAAGAGATTCAAACATTTTAAGCGTGAGTTGGCAATGAATAAAAACAAACCTAAATATCATTAAGGAGGAATAAATATGCAAGAATACTCAATTAACCTGCGTAAAGACGGAAGTGCCGTCATTGCTAAAGACAAATGGAATCCAGATTATAGTTTAAGAGCGATGAAAAGAAGGCCTTTCTTATTCAAGGTCGGACAAAAAGTGGTTGACATTTTCAGCAATGTTGTCACCATTAAGGAAATCATCAAACATCCTCCATCAAGTCCAGGCTGTTGCCCTGAATGGAATTTGTTGGTGGAGGAAAATGGAAACTGCTATCGCTATACTGAAATTGCTGGCATTTATGTTCGCACGATTAGTGCCAAAGAATTGCAGTCAATAATTAAGGAAGACTAATTATGAAGACAAAGGAACATTGCAAGCATTGTGGTGAGTGTGGCTACTTCATGCGATACAAGCCGACGATTGATGGCGAGAGGGATAATCAGGGCGACTGTGCGAACCTTGCGATGAACAAGGAGTGCAACGAGAATACGATTGACCCATTCACTCCGTGGGCGAGGGATGAGGGTTACGAACCTCTGAGCGTCTGCGACAATGAAAACGCTTGTGGTTTGTTCCGCATTGGCAGGACATCGAGGGTGCGGAGAATTATTAAGTCTCGACCGAATTTTTACGAACAATTAAGGAGAACTAAAACATAAACAAAAGAATTGGTTAAACAATTAAAAGAAGAATAAACTAATGAAAAAGTTATTGAAATTTTTAAGAAGGTTTTTCAATAATCGAGTGCTTTTCTGTGACCTCGATGGAACATTGATTGTAACCAAAAGTGGCAAGACATTCCCTGAAGATGAAAATGACTGGAAGTTCAAGCCTGGTATCTGCTACGCCATCCGTCAGTACAATCCAAAGTACATATTCATCATCTCCAATCAGGGAGGCATTGAGAAGGGCTTTGTGGATGAAAAGAAGTTTATTGCCAAAATGAAAGCCATTGTCAGTGAGATTCGCACATGGGGCAACTACATCGTTGACTACAACTATTGCAAGTCTAACGACCCAACGCATCCATACAGAAAGCCTAACGATGGAATGATTCATGACTTCAAGCATAACTATGCAGATGGGTATGATTTTAGTAATAAAGATGCCTTAATGATAGGAGATGCAAGTGGCAAGGAAGGGCAATTCTCTGATTCAGACATACAATGTGCTAAGAACGCTGGCATAAGATATTGTGACGTTGATGACTTCATAGAGGCAAGCAATCCGTGCAACACTTGCACCATCACATCTCTTTGTGGTGACGCAGCCTATGAGCCATTCTTGCCATGCTACTTGTCGTATCGTGAGAGATTGAAAATGGTGATTGAAAACCATAAAAACTAAAACAAACAATTAAAATTTCAACAATTATGGAGTACCAAAAGATCCAAACGCTTTTCAAGCGTGACGAGAAAAACGTCATCATCCCGACCGAACTTACGCTCCCAGAGTTTGGCTATTTGAAGGATTGCAAATGGGAAGCAACCGAAAAGATTGACGGAACAAACATGCGTGTCGAACTTACACTAGAAATTGATGATAATGGTGAATTAGTCAATCTTCTGATAGAGTTCAAAGGACGGACTGACAATGCACAAATTCCTGCACATCTGCTTGCCAAGATGCAAACTCTTTTTGACAAGAATAGCCTGATAGAATGTTTCTATCCATGTGGCAAGGAAGATTTATGCCCTGTCACCATCTTTGGAGAAGGCTACGGCATGAAGATTCAGAAAGGTGGCAACTACATCAAGGATGGCGTTGACTTCATCCTCTTCGACGTGAAAGTTGGAAAGTGGTGGCTCAACCGTGAAGCCTGTGAGAAGATTGCTTCAGAACTTGGGCGGAAGATAGTTCCTTTGATTGGCATGATGACGCTTAAAGAAGCCATCGAATATGTAAAGCAAGGATTCAAGAGCACCATCGCAGAAAACAAGGACTACGACGCAGAAGGTTTGGTACTGAAAACACCTAACGGTTTGTTGCGTCGCAATGGTGAGCGTCTGATCACGAAGATTAAGACCGTTGACTTCCGCAAGTACGAATCGGTATATGGTTCAAAATAATTATTAACTTTCAAAATTTCACAATTATGGAAATCTACAAAAAAGCATCGAAAAAGAAACTCCGTTTCAACACCAATCGAGGTGTTCTTTCAGTTGAACAACTTTGGGATTTATCAAAAGAAGAAATCCGTCAACTCGTAATCAAAGCACGTGAAGCCGCAAAGAAGTCTTCTGGCGAAGTAAACGACACAGAACTTTCGTTCCTCGATGCTCCTGTGAAGACCAAGGCTACAGACGATGAACTGCGCTTTGAAATCCTCAAAGACATCTATCTTACAAAGAAGTCTTCCGAAGAAAAGGCACAGAAACGTGCAGAGGCAAAAGAGAATAACAAAAAGATTCTCGACCTCATTGCCCGTAAGCAGGACGAAGCACTTGAAAAGAAGTCTATTGCACAACTTGAAAAGATGCTGGAGTCTGAAGAAGAAGACGATGAAGAATAATAACCATTAAACATTTACGACAATGAACAAATTTGAAGAGTTTATGGCTTCTATGGCCAGAAAGAGAGAAAACCCCGTTAATGAAAAGTCTGAAATAGGGGGGGGCTGACAACCTCTGACGGAAAAGAGTTTGATTCTCATGGTGTTTCAGCCGTAAGGATGCTTTTGGCTGGATGCTCACAAGAACGTCTGAAAGACTTTGATAAAACAGAGTTGTTCGACAGACTGACAGAGAATTTCATCAAGTCAAACACCGAGCAGGACTTAAAGGACTTTATGGCTCACAACCTTGCAATCAAACTTCTAAACATCATCACAAGATAACATTTTAATTCATTACAATCATGGAAGAAAAGAAAACAACGGGTATCTTAGGTTCTACCCTCAAACAGACCTTCAAGCAAATCAAGGATTCGCGCATTGATGCAATGCTCGAAGATTCCGAACTGAAGTATCGCCGTCAGATTGAAGACGTGTGCGCAAAAGTGCGTCAGTGCGACCGTGACTTGGAAGATGCCATCCTCGACATCTTACCGACCAATGCCGGACAGGGTATCAATCCTAACCAGTTCGATGCCGACAGACTGATGAACAACCGTATCAGTACGCTTATCACACGTCGTGAGCAGTCAGTACGTCTTGGCATCCTTGTCAATGACTACGAGACGCTGTTTGGAGAGTACCCAGACATGAGCAAGGTAAAACCTTACCTCACTCCTGAATGGAAGTCCAACATCAAAAAGGAGGACTAAATCATGGGTGGCGGTAGTTATTCTTACCTGTCTGCACATTCTCGCAGTACAGAACGGACACGGGCGTATTCCCATTTGTCCGAGTCTTCGGCAATGGAACAGGCTTTCACACAGAAGCACATTGATGCGGAAATGATAATCAACGGTAAAATCCGTGAGAGTCGTGACTCTCAGGAGCACCCAAATTCATTCCCTATCATCATTGCTCTTGACACAACTGGCAGCATGGGGCATATTCCTATGGACTTAATCAAAGGCTCTTTCCCAGAGATTATGAAGTCCATCATTGATGCAGGTGTTCCAGATCCTCAAGTATGTTTCATCGGCGTGGGCGACTGCTACTTTGACAGCGCACCTATCCAGTGCGGTCAATTTGAGAGTAGCGACGAATTGATGGAAAAGTGGTTCCAGAAGGTCTATCTTGAGAAAGGTGGCGGTAATAACCCAGGAGAGAGTTACAACCTCGCTTGGTACTTCGCTTGCCGACATACCGTTACGGACTCTTGGGAGAAACGCCACAAGAAAGGTGTCCTGATTACAATTGGTGACGAACCATGTCTGGCAGAGATACCTCAGAGCAACATCACAGATTTGTTTGGCGATGGCGCACAGGCTGGTATTCTCTCCTCCACTCTCATTGAGGAAGCAAGTGAGCAATGGGAATTGTATCACATTCACATGGGCGATTTGCCGATGTACACTTCTGTCATCAACAAATGGCGTGGTTTGATTGGCAACGACAGACTGATAGTTCTTCCACGAAAGAATTACAACCTCGTCCCTGCCATTTCATCCATTATCCTCAATGTGTATAATGGTTCTGCAAACACTGCCGATGCAAGTCAGCAGGAAGCGAACAACGAACAGAAACAAGAACAAAAAATTACTCTCTAATGAAGAAGCAAATAGTTCTTGGAACATTCTTCGGCGACGAAGGTAAAGGCTCTACGGTTCAATGGCTTTGTAAAGAAGCCATTGACCGTGGAGAAAAACCTTTGGTGATACGCTACTCTGGTGGTTCACAGGCTGGACATCATATCGTTTGCAATGGCATTGAACATGTATGCAGTTCTTTCGGTAGTGGTACTTTGCTTGGCGTTCCTACATACCTCAATCAGAATGTGATGATTGACCCGATTTCCACAAAGATTGAACTTGAGGAATTGCAGAAAAAAGGTGTCACACCGAAACTCATTATTGACCCAGAACTGAAGATTATCACTCCTTACGATGTAATAGCAAACCATTCTGACAAGACTGTTCTTTCACATGGTTCATGTGGAGAAGGTATCTATCATACTTTTAAGCGTGGTATTCGTTGCAAAGGATTGACTTTTGAAAAAGCAATGAACAACCCGTATAATGCGCTGAAAGAGGTTTGTAGTTACTACGATTGTAAGCCAAGCGATGAACTGGATAATAGGTTTGTCGAAGCGATACAACGTCTTACACGCTTTGCTGATCTTCAATATGAAGACTTCGCTACAAGAAAATTTGACACTCTCATATTCGAGGGTTCGCAGGGGCTTTTGCTTGACATGGACTGCGGATTTATGCCACACTGCACACCATCACGAGTTGGATTGAATGGGATTCCTCAACGTTATCTTGAATATGCAGAGGTCTTCATGGTTATGCGCTCGTATTTGACAAGGCACGGCAACGGCTACAATCCATTCCGTGAAGATATAGTTCGAGAATACTTCACATTGGATGAACCGACAAATCGTAACGACGGCTTCCAAGGTGTATTCAAATATGGTGTGTTCGACGAGAATCTATTGCGACGTGTAATAGACAGACACCATATCGACAACCTCAAACGGGAATATAATCTATCACTCAATGGCGTTGTGACACACCTCGATTGTGCTATAATGGATTGCATACCTTTCCTTGACAGGAAATTGGACTTCACAAGAGGAACGATAAAACAATTCCTCTCTTACCAATCCTTGTACTTTGATAAGATGTATGGTTCATATAGTTCAGAATTAAGTAACGAACAATTTAAACTTGTAAACTTGTAAAATATGGAGAAAGAACAAATTGAATCAAAAGTAAAAGAGATTATTGCAACAATTGCAGATTGCGACATCTCTGAAGTGAAAGAGCAAACCAATGTCACAGAAATTGGATTGGACTCGCTCGACCGCATGGAACTTGTAATGGATCTTGAAAGGGATTTCAACATTCGTGTGCCAGAAGATGAGGGAGAGAAAGCATTGACAACACAAGACTTTATTGATCTTGTTGAAAACCATCTCACTGAAAGTTAAGAGATATGGCGAAGTTACGTATTTTGGCTACAAATGAAGTTATGGACATTGCACCAGACACAACCGTCGTGGTGCTTTGTCCTGACAACAGGCGCAAACACATTCCAGTAGATGAAGTTGAATTTGTGCCGAACAATTACGAAAATGACAGGAAAGAATTTGCAAAAGCTGCCATGCAGTCATTGATTCTACGTGGTGGAATGGCAAACGACAGACTTGTCAAGCGTTCTTTTGAAATTGCTGATGCAATGTTAAAACAACTAACGAAAGATGGATAAGATATTATAATTATGGCAACAACAAACATCATCAAATCACCCAAAGGAGCAGCTGCTGAGTATGCAAAACACTCTTTTAGCGCATACAAAAGATGCTCTAATGCCTGTACCTACTGCTACCTCAATCGTGGCGTATTAAGCAAAGAACTTGGCACAGGAACACCAGAACTGCGATCGTGCTTCAAGTCAGACGATGATGTGGTGAAGAAGTTTGAGAAAGAACTTTTATCACGTCGTGACGAACTGATTGCTGACGGTGGCATATTCTTCTCGTTTGTCACAGACCCATGTCTTCCAGAAACAATCGAACTGACACAACGATGTGCAGTGCTGGCAATGAGAAATGAAGTGCCTGTCACCATCCTCACGAAGATGGCATTATGGCCACTGGAAGAAAGTTACCAAGAACTTTTGACCATAGGGGCTGAGACAAAACTTCTATGCGTTGGCTTCACACTCACAGGGCATGACGAAATGGAACCCAATGCAGATCCAAACTATGTTAGGATGGACGGAATGAGATACTTGCATGAACATGGTATCAAGACATTCGCAAGCATTGAGCCAATCATTGACTTCGATAGTTCTCTGAATATGATAGAGAAAACTATTGGCTTCTGTGACCTCTACCGTATCGGTCTTCGTTCTGGAGTGAAAGCCGACTACTACGACAATAACCGTGTTGCGTTTTTCATCACGCAAGTAGAAAATATCCTCATGGCAAGAAACGCCAATACGAAAGTTTACTGGAAACAGTCTATCCGTGAAAGAATCACCTACCCTGATTCTGGATTCTGGACTTCCAGATTTGCTGTCGATGCAGACTACAACATCTTCAAATAAAGTATGAGACAATGAACGAAAATGCGAAAATATTCATCTGTACACACACGGACTTTGAGTGTCCTGTCAAGAATCCTGTCTATGAGATAGCAGATTCCCGAAAAATCTTCTATACTGACAGAGCGGAAAATGGGATTGACGGTCTTTTCTATTCAGAACTGATGACATACAGATATTTGGCACAGCATCCAGAGATGTTGCCTAACATTGTCGGATTTTGTGGGTATAGAAAGTACTTCAGTTTCATGGACAACGTGCCTGACCTCTATGACATGATTGAACGGCATGGATGTATCGCCACCACTCCATATAAGGTGTTCAGGAATGTATATAGACATTACGGCAAGTGCTTCTGCTTTGCAGATATGGACGTGATGAAAGCAATTGTTTATGGGAGGCATCGTTTGTTCTACGATTCTTTCAATGGAATGCTGGAAAGTGACCATCTCTACACATGCAATATGTTCATTATGCACAAAACAAGTTTTATCTTGATGATGAATTTTGTGTGGTCATGTCTGGACGATTATCTTGACATTGTAGGATGGAACATACGGAAGCGCATCATCAGAAACAGGGAGTTCTACTTGAAGCAAAAAGGACGTGGAGCACAGATTGAACATCAATTTCGCATAGGAGGTAATCTTGGAGAAAGGCTTGTATCTGCATATATCTCTCATTTCTTTCCGAATACAAAAACATACGACATTGTTTTTACCGAGGATGCCAGAGAACATCGACCATTACTCTGAACATACAATTAAGGGAAATTCCCCTCAGATTTCCTCTATTTTCCCATGAAAAGAATCCGCTGGCAATCAATCAGTTGAATTGTCAGCGGATTTCCTATGAAGATAAAACGCATTTAGAACAAACTCCACGTAGCACCTAACCCGATGAAGGGTTCAACGTTCTTAGACTGGAATCCGTAACCATACCCTCCAATCACACCCACATGGAAGCGTTTTTGTTTGTGCTGTAAATCCTTCGTGACTGTAACTGTCTGATATATCGTCCGTTCCTTTATGCGCAGAGAATCCAAGGATGGATATGAGCCATACTTGATGCCGGACACGTATGCCGTGTAGGTCGAGTCAGCATAGGTCTTCTGGACTATCGGCAGGGAATCACGAATAAATTCTCCATCATTCACGACGGATGATGTGTCAACTTTTTCGTCTTTTTTTGACATATCATGAGTGTCATGTAAAAAAATGTCAGAAATGTTTACATATCCGATCGTGTTTTCATCCACCACCTGCGGTACGGTGTCAACCCTCTCCGAATAGATGGTGTCTCGCTCTATCACCGTGTCAGTCCTCATCATTTGCGTGACCTCACGAAAATGGTAGTACTGATAGACATTGCCACAGATGCTTCCGCAAAGGAGCACGACCGCCACCAGCAAAACTATAAACAAATACTTTTCCGTCTTGTTCATGATTCTTCAATTTTAAGTGGTTAAAGAGCAGAGACGACCTTCACAGGCAGTCTCATACTAACAATCAATTACTAACCTAAATCTGTCTAAAAATCTAAATACTATGGTCTCAAAAAAAGTATATCAAATATCCTTGTACTCTTCCTTGGCATTGAAGATTGGGCAACTCTTACCCTTGTCGTAGTCATGATGCCCGACAATCACCGCTTTCGGGTACATTTTCCTCAGTTCCTTCAGCAGGTAGATGAGGGATTCCTTCTGTTCCCACGTCCTCGTGTCCTTGTCGATGGCTCGACCGTTCTTGTCCAGCTTTGCGACAATCTGACCCTTGGCATTCAGCATCCCCTCTTCACCTCCGATGTAGCAGACCCCGATGGAGTAGGTGTTGTGGCCACCCTTGCTGCAATGGGCACCGACAATATCCACATCCCTTCCAACATGGATAGAGCCGTCTATGTACACGACATAGTGGTAGCCTATGTCCGACCATCCTTGTGCCTTGTGCCACGCTCTGAGGTCATCCACGGTGTTGTTACGTCCTTCTGGAGTGGCACTGCAATGGACGATGATCTCATCAATCCTTCTCCTGGACTTCTTGAGCACTAACGATGAAGCGTTCTTTTCCTCCTTGAAGTCGAGTTTGCTCCATGTCTGGTTTCCGACTATTCCATCGACCTTCAATCCGTTGGCTCTCTGGAATGCCTTGACCGCATCTTCCGTAATACGTCCGAAGATGCCGTCCTCGTACAGGTGTAGGGCTTTCTGCAAGAGTTTTACTTCCTCTCCCCTGTCGCCTTTCTTCAGTAACACGTTCATATTATTCCTTCCTTTTAATTAGTCCGTAAATAAACGATGCCAAAACTATCACTTCCGCTACCCCAAAAAGGTGCTCTATCAGTTGACACTTCATTTCTTCCCCTCCATCAACTCCCTTGCTTCGTCTTCACTAATCTTCAGTTTGCTTGCTATCTCTCCAATCAGCACCTTCTTCATGAGACGGAGGAACAGGAAGTTCGGATAGAGTATCAACATGCTTGCACAACTTGACCAGAACTCGACCAAGACGATTGCAGCACCTACTACACTGGCTGTTATCGTCGATTCGATGAACTTGTCAAGTCCAATAAACACAAACAGGGCGCATCCATAGACGGCAATCTTTGCCACCGTGAGCCGTGCCAGTTCCGACAAGGTGAACTTGCCTTGATGGACACTCACGGCGATGCCCCATGCCGCATCTATCAGTGTGACTGCCAGAACAAGGAACACAACGAAGGAATGACCTGCGATGTATTCCATGATGGCAATGCCGACACCGAACGCCCAACCCCATTTCGATTGCAGGATTGTCCCCAACCTCGATATGCTATGTAATGCTTGATGTATCATTTCACTGTACATTTATTCGTTAATTACTCATGTGAACCACAAATGATTGACCCCGATAATCAGCAAAGCGGCATTGCAGATGTAACCACATGCACCGATGAATGAGTAGCGGAGTATGTCATCTTCCTCGATCGGGAATCCGTACTTCTGACTCTGGCGAACCTCGCGCACCATCATGATTGTAATACCAATCCCTCCGAGGAGGACTGAAAGGATGAAACAAACTATTCCACCAATCAGATTTCTTTTCGCTGTTTTGTTCATAATCTTCTATTTTTTATGGTTAAACTTAATCCCAATCAAGACCGTCATCATTCAATGCGAGATAGTCACTTTGTCCGACCCATACGTAAGAATTATGGACGGTTTCATTATTATTCCCATCCACAAGCACTGCATGACAGCACTCGATATGAAGCAATCTTGGAACAAGGCTGTAATCATGCCAGTTCACATCATTATAATCGAGGATTCTCTGATTGTTGGTGATGTGCCTCAAGGCATTTGTCGCTGCACCGTAATACTTGAAATCACCTACGCCTGTCAAGAACGTGTACGTGTATTCGCCCTTCACAAGTATATTCAATCTTCTTCCGACAAGCATTCTCATTTCATCGCTCGTCATAGCGTGCTTCACACCTGTCATGAATTTGGTATATCCCCTTTCTTCTGGTCCATTCTTGATATAGTAAGGCAATATAATCAGCTTATAATTGACAGCACCAGCACCACCAATCATGGAAGATGGAAGACTGTCAATCCAAATGAAATCACCACAACGGAGAACGTCAAGGTAGAAATTGCCATCCTCTTCAAGAATGTACTCTGTAGCATTTGTGGACGTGATGTGAGTGATGAGATTGTTCTGAACACCTGTCGTTATCCAGTTTCCGTGTTCATCCAACCATGCCGTCTTCTGACCGCTGTTGTTCTGGCACTCCCACTGGTCGGCTGTATTCACGATCTTTCCCTTCGTGATGTCAATTCCTGTGGTTAAGAGTCCAGCCTTTGACACATCGCCCATGCCAGTAGCAGCCTCTCCCTTCTCCAACTTCGCACCTGCATAGCAGATATAGAAGTTGTACTTGTTCGCCAACACACGAATCAGAGGAATCCAGCAGAACCAAGGATAGCCAGTCGGTACAGTGACCGTCACTGCGTACTGAGAGAAGTCACCCACCTGACCGACCTTATTTTCCATGCTCAATACTGGATGGTTGGAGTGTCTTGTGTCACCCGTAGCGGCATTGTAGAAGTTCAACTCTGCCACTTGCCCCGTTTCAAGGTACGTGGAAAGGTTCGTGCCAGCCACCCACACGGAGAACGTGTACTTGTAGCCTTCCACCAGCTGAATCCTGTCAACCACATCATAGTCGATGACACCATAGAGCGACTTCGTTTCATTGTTAGGGTTGGCTCTCACACCGAGATAGACGAGACAGCCACCTTCACCATCCCAAGGAGAGTAGAAGTCAAACTGCGAGCTTGAAGTACCCGAATGCTTGATTTTCGCCAAGTCAACAGTCATGCCGTTGTTTGCCGAATTTGTCCCCTTGAATGGCATCTTGCCAGCGAAGATGCAGTCCTTTATCATGTTGCCGTTTGGCTGCATCAATGAGTTGGATGCGTCACCGCCTACCTTCAGATGCAATCCGTTCGGATCGTTGAGGTAGCCGTCCGATGTGAGAGTCAATCCTGTCTTCGTGTGGCGAATCTGGCCTCCTGTGATAGCCCATCCGTTAGCCGTGTTGCTCACGGATATTGAGCCATCATTGTTGAGGGTTGCGCCGCTTGTGCCGATGAAAGCCTCGCAGATGGATGCCTGGCTCACGTCAAAGCCGTTGGCGATGAGGAAATTGAATGCGGCATCCTTGAACTCCGAGAAAACTTTCCAGTAGGTCGTGTCCGATGACGTTCCAGAGGGCTGATAGTTGCCGGACACGGTTGTTCCGTCCTTCTTGGTGATGGTGGTCTTTGTCCAAGACAGAATGTTGTCTGCAAGGCGATACTTGTAATTGCCGAAGATAATCCAGTCGCACCATGAATCGTTGTTGTAGAACGTCTCTGTGGTGCTGCTGAGAGTGCTTGACGTGTACTTTCCCCTACGTCTTGGCATCTGGCCTTGGATTCCCTGTATGCCCTGCGCACCTTGCTTTGCGGCAATGAAGACAACCTCCAAATCCATCGTCGTTCCAAGGGATGCTGAACTCACCGTCAACGTGAAGGTTGTCGATGCGATGGCATAACTTGTACCGATGGAGATGTCGTAGCGGTAGGCATAGGACGAGTTTCGCTTGACCGTGATGTTGTTCAAAGTCCTGCCCCCGTTCGCTCCCACGCTCACGCCGTTGATCTTCTGGATGGTCACGTCTGAAGCATAGGATGTCTCCCCTTCCCTCTTCATGCTGACCGTGCCGTAGGTAGATACGCTTGCCAATGGCTTTCCTGCGCTGTTGCAGTCAACAGCCATGTTTATGATGGAGAGGCTGGCGACAACGGCATTGAAGCCGTCATCACCGTTCTTTCCGTCTCTTCTCGCAAACCTCACAGGGAATGCGCCAAATACCTTCTTATTACCCATATCGCCTTGTTTTGACATCAATAATGACTCATCACCTCATGTGCTGCCTGTGCGCACATGGCTCTGAATTGGCAGAACTCCTTGAAGTCGTTCACTTCATCAGTGTCGAGCGCATTCTTGAATGCCGACCATGAGCCAGCGTTAGATGCCGCATCGAGGATGGAATCAACGACATTCATCAGAAGACCGAACTCGTCCTTCTGGGCGAATCCTGCCTCAATCAACTGAGACTTGATGTGTCCGTAGTCGATGAGGGGGTCAATCTGAATCTGGATGTAGCTGAAGCCTGGCACCTCAACCTCATCCACAACCTGAGTTTCATTCACGATGTCAAGGCAAACATAGCGAGTTTCCTTGTCATACACGGGTGGTCTTACTTCTGACCAACGTCTTTGCAAATTACCTGTCTTCATAATTCTTTCAGTTTTATGTAGTTAAACGAATCTTACAACTTCTCCAGAATCCTCAAAGATGGTCACTCCATCCCTCTCGTCAATCTTCCTTCCGTCCACTTCGAGTATTTCCGTCTGCTCCTCGTCGATGGCGAAATGCTTACCGCCCTTGTCTGTGAACACCGTCTTCAGCAGCGTGACATGATTCCTCTCCATCTCGTCAAGAAACTCCTTGATGTCATACGAGTTGACGAACAGTTTGTAATGAACACCACCGAAGAGCACCCTCACAATATAGCGGTCATCGCCGTGGTGCGTGTGAACACCTTTCACCCACCTGTCAATAATCACCTGCTGTCCAGATTTAGTCAGCACGGTCATGCCGATCGGTGGTTCGTTGAGGAAGGGAACACCGTTCTTGTCCGTACGCTCCGTCCTCTTGATTCCGCTATGTCTCAATTTCACTGCCATCTTCTTAGTTATTGTCTGTCCTGTCTCCAACTGGTAGAGCCTCTTGCAATGCTTGTTGCCCCATTTGAGCATTCCCCACGCAGATGCGTCTATCTCCCTCAAACGTTTCGGATTGCTGACCTTGCTCCTTCTCTTCAACCACCTGCGCTTGTCCGACCTTCTCCAGTACATGTCGTTCTTGTTGTTGTAGAAGACATATCCGAGCATGTCAAGACCTGTGCTCACACGGTGTATCTTCGGAGGATGCAACTCGAACCCTAAACTTCTGAGATAGGCTTGCATACGCTTCATCTTGCGCTTCACCTCTCCCTTGGTCTTGCCGAAGAAGAGGAAATCGTCAAGGTAGCGAGTGTAGCCGCTGCACCTCAATTCCTCGACCGCCAACCTGTCAAGTCCCATCAAGGCGATGTTTCCCGATGACTGGCTTGGTCTGATTCCGAGGGGTATGCCCTTCCCTTCTGGCGCGAACACGACGAACGGCTCTATGTAGGCTTCAACGAAGTCCTTGTCCTTGAAGAGTTCGTTCATCTTCTCTCGCAACAAGGCATGAGGGATATTCTCGTAGTACTTGATGATGTCGCCTTGACCATACCACAGATCTTCATTTCTGTGCTTCCTCAGATAATCTCTGATGCGCAGGGCTGCTTTCACTTGACCATATCCCTTACGGCTCGCGTATGTATGCCGTATCAATGCCTTTTCTATTCTCCTTTCGCCCGTAAGTACGAGTAACTGGTGCTGGATGTGAGACGGATGGAAGTGGAGTTTGGCTATGCTCCTCATCTTGTCTTGGCCGCTAACGACCTGAGATGTCCTGTACCTGTCCGTCTTCATCTTGTGGTTGACCACCATCTGCTGAATCTCACAAAGATTGCTCCACCGAGTCTTCTTGTGCTTCCTCACACCGAACTTCTTAGCCTTTCGTTTTGTGCTGACACGTTCGGCTTCAACGATGTTCTCCCACTCTGCCATCTCCTCATACAAATGGCCTTCTCTTTTCATTCTTTCGCTTGCTTTCGATTCTATGTGTAACGTTCAACTTCCGAGTTTCGGATTTACTAATGCCAACTGACGGAGGGGCTGACCCCTTTCCGTGCAAGGTGAATGTTGTTTCGACCGCACTGGCTATACATACGCACCAGCCGCCGAGGCTCGAGGTCATCGGGTGATTTCCCATGACGCAGTACTGACACCCTTACATAATTCGTTGCCGATAAAGTATGGCGAGCCGAGATGTTCGCGTTCGAGTTCGACCAGACGTTGTTCGAGTTCGCATAAGCGAGACCGCAATTCGCACCGTTATTCGAGTTACCGCCGAACAGCCACAGCTTTATGACCCTTACGCCCACCATTGGAGATTGAATGGATTTCTCTTCGGGGCAAATCCGTTCAGCGGTGTCGAACCGCCTCACGGATTTAGAAGTCCACCGAAGACAGGAATTATTCTACATTCTTTTGATAATCTCTTACTTTATGCCGCCAACAATTCTGCTAACCTTTCTGCACTCACCCTTGTCACCTCACCATAAAAAGCAAGGCGAGCCGAGAAGTACGCGAACGAGCCCGACCAGACGAAGGTCGAGTACGCAGAAGCGAGACCGCACCTCGCACCGTAACTCGAGCCACCGCCGAACAGCCACAGCTGTCCATTGGCAGCGTAGTAATAGTGGTCATTGTAGGTGATGTTGCCAGCGTTGACAGATGCCTGTGGCACGAAATACAATCCCTGACCATCTTGTGAAGCGATGATGTTCTGCACATTGTTGGAATTGTTTTCGGCTGTTGGTCGTGTCAGTTCAACATGTGGCACTTTGGCGAAGGTTGCCGCAGTCGGGTCGCTTGATGTTGGAGGAATGAAGTTGCTTCTCCAGCAATACACCGTAGAGCCAACTGAGCAAAGACCGCCCACCATTTCCCAATACTGACCCCAAGGATTCTCGAAGCCAGCCACGTTGACAGAATGACAGGTGTCGCCGTTTGCATCTGCAACAGCGGACTTGCCATCATCCACACCAAGTGCGAGGGTTGCACCAGTCACGATGTTCTTCTGCACTGCAAACTTGTCGGACTGACCAGACTGAAGCGTTGATTCCGTTCCGTCAAGACCCACACCCCATACAAGGGAGTTGTCCGAGTTCTTGCATCCCTGCGAATCTCTCCATCCGTACTTGCTCATCATGTGAACGAGAAGGTAGTTTCTGAAGTCGAGATTGGCAAGACCGTGATTCTTGGAACGGGTCTGAGCCAATGACCAGAACGCATCAATCTTGATGTTCGCATGAGGCACTTGGTTAGGCACGGAACGGAGGGCATTGCTGATCTTGGAAGCCTTGAACTTACCCACCACCTGCTGAGGAATGACGTAACCGCCTGGAAGCGGTACAGGAGAGAACCAAGGACGTAGGTAGGTGTTATTGCCCACCACTACGGTCTGGATTCTTCCGTAGTGCTCTGGAATAATCACCATCACGTCTGCATTTGCCCAGTTGCCCGTAAGCGCATGGGTGGTGGTGTCGGCAATCTGGGTGCCGTTCTCCAAGAAATGAGCATCCTTCTTGTTCAGAGGGCAGAAGTTGCCGTTCTTGTCCATGAGAACGATTTCCTTCATGTCCTCCCAGATGGCTCTCATGTGGTCGTTTCCGTAGGTGTCAACACGTGCTGCACCTGATGCTGAAGCCTCATTCACGGCAAAGCCGAATGCGAGGTCATTGAGCACTTCTGCATCGTTGTCGTTCAAGTGCTGACGGAAATTCTTGACCGTCATCTGCTTGAGCGAGTTTCCAGCGTTCAAGAAGACGCTGTAATCATCCGTGAGCGTAGTCACGAACCCTTTGTCTGTAATTTTTCCCATAATCTCTTATTTTATGTTACAAAGTTGCTGTTACTTGAACATCAACATCATCGAAGTTTGCTTCATCTGAGTCAATGCTGCTACCTGCCACAAGGCAATCGGCTGGAGTGATGGTCACGGTCGCACCTGTGCCAGTCCTCATCGACACACCGAGGGCATTGTAGATAGTCCATGCGAAGGTGATTCCCTGCTGTGAGATGCTTCCTCCGTTCTTGGTGACTGTGAGGGCATAGACACCGTTCTTGGCAGTTCCATTTTCATAACCGACCATGTTCTGTCCATTCACGGCTGTACCGACAACTTGATATTCGTCTGCATTGTCGATGATTCTCTGGCCATCCTGCGCCACAACATTGTTGCTGCGAACAAGTTTTGCCACGAACACACTTCCACCTTGCACGGCATCACGGGTCACGGTCAAGTTTGCGCCACTGATGGTGACACCCGTTTCTGATCCAGTCAGTTTCACTCCGTCACGATACCAGTCAAGACGATAGTCACCACCGAGTGACACAGTAGATGCGCCATAGTAGCAATTCGCCGTGAGCGTTGTTTCCGTGATGAGGTGGTTCGTTCCGTTCACATCCACATTGCCGAGCGTCATGCCACCCTTATTCGTGGTCGTGTTCAACTGCTGAACGCCGATGCGGACAAAGTGAGAGTCACTTCCTCCCTGCGCCAACTCGACCTTGAAGTCGATGTTCTGCTGACCAGTCTGGCCATTGCTCCTGTACGTGATGGTTGCGGAAATCTGCTTGTCGCCAATCACGCTTGCTGATGCGAGGTTAGCGCACACACGGAGTTCATACAAGCCACTGCTGTTGATGCGAGCCTTGAACCTGCTGTCGTTGGAGGCTGTCACCCAGTTTGTGCCGTCAAGCACAAAGTTGAGGTCTGTGCCGTCATAACTCCATATCACCGAGGTCACTGCAACGGCATAGCCATTGGCTGAAGTCGGGATGATTTGGATGATAGGCTGATTCGCCGTTGTCCCCCAGTTTGGGGTTACACTGCCAGATGTAGCGTCCACGACCTGAAAGAGGGTCGTGCCGTCGCCGTTATCCTTATAGATGTTCGACTGAAAGCCGATTGTGTCACCGTTCCTCAAAAAGCGGACGGTAAAAGCGGTTGATGCTGTACTCATGTTTCTGTCGTATTTAATAGGTTTATCATTTCGCTATACGTCAATGTCTCGCCACCGAGATTCTGAGCCACAACGTCGATGTCATCACCAATACGTTTCAGTTCATTCTCGTTGACCAGCATTTTCTCTCCGTCTTGCAGGAGTCTGTGAAGGAGAGGCTTGAATCCAACCGACTCTCCCTTTTCCGTGTCAATGATTGCGTACTTCATATCTCGTATCGTTTTAAGTTATGCTAAGATGTAATCTCCGCTTTCATCCGTCAAGACCACGTTGCTCTCGTCCTTCATCAGTTCGATGGAAGGATGCCTGTCAACCGTGAACCAGATGTCGAAGAAACTGTCATTGACCGTCACGCCGATGCCCAAATCAGCAACCTCCGCAGCCATCTTCTCACCGATTTGCCATGTCTTTGCGGCAGCGGCAGAATAGACCGTAGCACCATTCACGACTGATGCAACCTGCGCTTGCGTGAACCACTGGATGAGGTAGTACAACTCTGGGTACTCCACAGCCCTGTCATCAAGGTTGACGAGTGCCCTGTTCTGATACCACTTGTGCCATGCAGGAATGTCCGCTCCGAAGATGGGCTTCCCGAAGAAAGGCATGGTGACTTTGGTCTGAGCCGTGAACATGGCAGACTGGATCACCGCTCCGTTCTGAAGGAACTGCACCTCATACTGCTTGTGCTCAATCTGCCTCATGTCGAGCTTGACATAAGGATAGGCAATCTGCAACACCTCTGGGGATGATGTGGAGTTGGCCACAAGAGCCGTGTTCGACCCATGATACACAAGACGCATGGTGATTCCGCTTGGAAGCGATGCAAATTCCGTGTCGCCAGATGTGAGCACGGCGGTCACGGTCTGCTCATAGCACTTTCCGTTGATGTGGTCACTCCTGTTGCCCGTAACCGAGATGCCTCTTGCCACCTTGTACTCGTACAGAAGAAGGTCATCGAACAACGGGTCATAGTTCACTTCTGGCTTGTCGATTGTGCAGCCAAGCAAGTCAGAACCCTTCTCTTCAGTGACAAGCGTGATGGGGTTGCTCTGGACATCGTAAAGCTGACCCGTTCTCCAATCGAGGAACTGACCCTTGAACTGGATGGTAGCCGTCTCACCTGGGGGGATGTTCTTGTATATCTTCAACGTACCCCTTGCATCAGTCGCAGTCTGGATGATTTCGTAATCGCCAGTAGTGCCGTTCCAAGCGTCCCACACCTCATTGATGGGGTCGCCGTTAACCGTCCACTGAAGAGTGTCAAGACTCAGATTCTCGTTCGGGGATGATGCACCGAACACCTCATCTGGGTCAATCGCTCTGATGACAGGCATGACAACCGTTGGGGTTGCAGGACGATGCGGTACGTACTGATAAGGTGAACCCAATGCGTCATAGACCTGCGCAATGGGGCTGTCATACGTGAGGCAACTGAGTTGGCAGCTGACCGTCAACGGCTTGAACTTCACCCTTGTGTGAGTCCTCTGTGATAAAAATGTTGCTTCATTCATAATTCTATCGCTTTATATTGAAAATTCCAATGTTGTCCCTTGTGTCGTCGTTCCGCTCACCACATTCGTAGCCGTGACTTGAAAGAGGACGCTTGTTCTGTATATTCCGTCTATTCCGAGGTCTGAGAAGGCTATCTGGAACGGGTTGCTGACATTGCTGTGTGCAGCATTCCAGACGGCATCCGAAACGGCATCGCCAGAATCCCTCGTCACGGAGAACCTTGTGAACTCATGCGTGACATCCTCGCCGTATCCGTTGAACACACGGACTGTTTCAGTTTCCGTGTCCTGTGGCAAGATTGAGCCGTTAAGGGACTGCTCCACATAGCATCTGTACCCAACCCTCTCGAACTGGTCAAGCTGACCATAGATGTACGCATTGCCAAGCACCGTACCATTGCCAGTGAACACCTTCGTATATTCCACATACTGCTGAGTGGCATCATCCCAATAGCGTGATGTCATCGAGAAGCCGTCCAACTTTCCGTCAATCGAACGGATGTTGTTGCTGGTGTAGTTCCAGTTCGTGAGGTTCATGAGTCGCACCTCATACTCCGTTGTGGTCACTACGAGCGACTGCCTTGCCGTGTTGCTTGGGTTGGCGATGAGCGCGAAGTGCATACTCTCATGAGGATGGTTTCGGTATGAGCGTCCGCTTGTACCTCCATTGCCACGCAGGACATAGTGGAAGCGGTCATTCCTCGTTGCCGCTACTGGCTCATCCTCATCATCGAACTGATGTGCGTCAATTTGATCGATGCGGAAATAGACGGACTGGAAACCGCACAACTCGTAGTCGCCGTCATGATTGTCATAGTTCGCCTGCGAATTGCTCTGGATGGTGGCATTCACATCCACATCACCGTTCGCATCCAGCACCTCATGATGGTAGAATCCGAGAAGGAAATCATTATACTCGATGGCTCCATACTCTCCGTCTTCCAATTTGAGGCGACACCAGCCACCATTGCCGTCTTGGTCAATCTCCACCTTCTCGATGATACCTCCACCCTTGGAGCGGAGACCTATGCCAATCGACACCGTAGCCCTGTTGAACCTCAGTTCTGGCACTTCAAGGAACTCTCCGATGGCCACGCTCTTGAACTTGGCATGACCAGAATCGAAGATGGCAGCACCCGACTGCGTTCCAGTGATAAGCCCTGGGACATAACGACCGAACACGACCGTTCTGAAATGAGAGCCGAGGAAAGGATTCTCTGGGTCGCCCTGCTGCATACCCCAAGCGAAAATACGTCCATCAGATGTCATTCGTGCTCCAATGCCATCCGTATTGTCCGTCATCTCTTGGTAGTTCTCGTTGGTGGTCACGTCACCTGCAACATCGGCATCCCCCTTGATTTCAGCATTGCCGCCCATTGTGGTCTTTCCACCCTGCTTCGCAAGAGATGTTGCGCCCTTGGATTCAAGAGTCCCTTCAACGTTCGAGTCACCACTTATATCCACATCGCCATTCATGCTGATTGGCTCATTCGGAGTCTTTGGCGTTATCTCATCCGTCTTGATTCCTTGCTTGGCAATGAACTCGTTTGCCGTGATGGATGTATCGGTCTCATCATTGATGTCCCTACGGATATATCGTTTGTCACCCTCCTGATGGATGAGTGCCTTTGTCTGTGATGGGCTAACGCCACCGCCACCTGCACCTCCAGACTTACCAGAACTGATGCTATCAACAGTATTCACTAATCTTTCTATAGTTCCTACTGTCTTCTGGTTTCTGAGGGTTATTTCGTAAGTCGGGATGGATTTGTTACCAAATTCCTTGATGCGAAGTTGGTCAATGAAGATGATTCCATCAACATTCAGACTTCCATTTCCCTCATCCCTGAAGTGCATCAAGTCACCCTCCTTGAGAGTGTCATGCAATGATGCGATGGGATTTGCTGTGGACTGAGATGCAACGGCTTTGTCATGTTGATGAGCCATGTATATTTCATCCACCTTTGGGGAGAATGTGTATCTCGTATAGTCGTTGGATTCCAAAAACTCCAATGCGGCTTCGAGCAACTTTACGGCACTTGCATTGATGTATTCGGCTGGCATGTCAATGCCCAACCAAACGAACTTGTCACCATCATATCCTGCGATGTCAGAACCTCTCAACTGATAGACTTCATTGGCTGTAGGTGTATGACCCATTGCCGCATTGTTGGAATATGGGAAATACAACTGCAATGATTCATCTGGACAACGATTAAGCGTCAACTTCCAGTTCGTGCTACCAGATACCTTCTTTGCACCAAGAACATCAAACTCACGACCTCCACAATAGCCGTCTTTCATGCTGATTTTTGCATCGTTGTCGGCTACAAGGCTGTCCAACTCAACGTTCGCTCCAAGCCCCTTGACTATTACGTTGAATGTTGGAGGGTCTTCATCTCCAAAGATACCGTTATCCGTGATCACATCTGCACTCACCAAGACACCTTTATCAGTGTTTTCTATGGTTGGGTAAATGTCATCCGTGTCATCGGAACCATCCCAAGTCTTACTTGCTTCTCGTATTCCCAACAAATCTGCATTCACAGACATGATGTATGGGACAAGTGGCTGTTTGGAGAAGATGGCGGTATGCCCTCTCCATGTAGCCTTTCCTTTTGCAGCATCCACAACTGTTCCACCGCCACCACCTTGTGCAACTGGCTTGACAACCCAATCGTAAAGACTTTCGGTTGGGAAACCAGGCAGCATCAGATTGTTGATGGCAAGATTGTCTGGAAGGACGGAATCATCGTTTACGTATGTGTAATGTCCTGATGGCCATTTGTCGGTATTGATTCCTTCCGTAAACGTGATAACCTCACCAACGGAAAGTGCTGGATTTAATTCTCCACTGAACGTGTTCAGATAGCAATGACCGTCATGTTGAGCAACTGGATATGTCTTGTCACTTGAACAATAACATGTGTGCTCAACGTTGTGAGAATCAACGAACTTCACTTTCCTTGAAACCAATGCTACGGCTGGATTCTGTTCTCCGTTGAACATGTCTTCCTTGAAGACAATATCCAACTTGAAAGTACTGCCAAGCGTCTCAATGGAAGTGATGGTGGCGAAACACGTCTTGTTGATTTGAGCATAGTATCTGATTGGAAGATTGGTGGAATTTCCGTAAGCGAACAATTTCGTCACAATCTGCTGTTCACTATCTGCCACACGTTCAATCTCATACAGACCCTTCCCTCTTCCATACTCAAATATATGGTCTGCAATCTTTCCTGCAGCACCTATGACAAGCGTTCTGCCACTCGTAACGTAATGAAGTCCAAACAGATTGTAGATATTCGCAAGACCGCCCCATACGCTACTATTGCTGATACTTACGTTCTTGTTGAATTTCTCGTTTTCCGTGCTTGGATCACCTTGGTAAGCCAAATCCCACGCATCGCCAAGTCTTGCAGCCAATCCAGATACGCCAACACCACGAGCAACAGTTCTTGCTCTGGACGGCGTGAGGATGAGCCACCAATCTGCCAATGCAAAACCATTCTGCAAGCAATACCTGTTCATGTTTGCTTGCAGTCTGTCAGCATAATCATCAATACTCTCTGCAAAGAAACTGAATGTGGGCAAACTTGTGTAGTGGACATGATTGTCACTCAACACCTCATCCAGAAACTTTGTGTCAACCATCTCAACGTGAAGCGCATTGAACTTCACACTTTCATAGACAAAACCTTCACCGCTTGCACCAGCCTTCGCTTTCTTGACAACTGTAGGATCATAATTCAAAACAAACTTTTCACCTCTATACAGCAAGTAGTCGCCAATCTGCCAATCAACAGGAGCAGGACTCTTCACGGTTACGGTCACAAAACTTTCGCCCATCCAAGTTCCGCTGTATTCAAGTTGAGGCATGGTGCGATGACCGACGGTAACACCGCCAGTCATCGCCTTTTCTTGGCCATTCTTACTGTAAATAATCCATCGTGCCATTTTGTGTTTGTGTTGTGTCTATTCTATCTTTTAGAAGGTAAGTGTAAGTGTTGTCGTTCCGTTGGTCGTTGACGAACTGAAAGAAACTTCAGTAATCGGGTCGCAAACCAAAAACTTTACTTTTATTTTTGCTATGGCATCTGGGTCGGAATCTCCTGCGATAAAGACTTCATTGGAAACTTCTTGCACTATCACATCTTTTCTGCCTATATCAGTGTAAGCGTTGTAGATTGCAAGAAGAGAACCAACAGCACCCGTGTTCCGACCATAGAGGAAGTTGATGAAGTTCTTCAAATCAGTCCTTATGTTTGTATCAGTCCCTACATAGAGAAAGTCAACCTCCATCGTGTATTCTTTCATCCGTCGAGTAGCAGGAACATATACATCCTGACCATCCTCGTCAGGCCAATCTCTTTTCGGGAGGTCTTTTGCCAAAGGATTCACCATAAATGGCATTTCCTGACAAATGATGTTGTATGTCTCCAACAAGTCAACAACTGCACCTTTAGTGTAGCTCGTTCCGTCGAAACTTGTCTGCTGAATGTATGTTTTGTAGATGGCCATTGCTAAAATTTTTTAGCAAAGATATTTACAAGCGAAGGTTGAAATCAGTTTCAAAATTGGAAATGTTTTCTCTTTTATATGATTTTGATGTTTTTGTTTGTCGCAATTGGTGGAAAAAGAAATACTTTTGTACAAAAACTTCCACATGAACGAACTGAACAGAAACTTACGCAATCAAGCAATCTGCAACGGTTTATGTGCAGAATGGCAAGAACTCTGGAAAGAAGAATGGAGTCAGGAAAAGATGATTGACATGTACTTCAAGGGCATTGATTTTGCTCTGAAGTATCATTGGCCTTCTAATGAGTACATCAAAAAGAATTTCAAACTGGATTGGTTGAGGGAGAAAAATGTTTTTGTTGATGACAAGAGAAGCGCAATGAATCCACACAAGTGTATTGTTCTCGGCGACTCTGATGTGAAATTACGATATAATTCAGACTACATAGGAGACATATATCTACGTGACAACTCTTCTACAATCATAACAGCAAGAGGAAGAAGTTTCGTGATGGTTCACGTGTTTGACAATGCAACCGTAACAGCAGGACAATTTGACAAAGCCACCGTCGTTATCATCAAGCATTCGCCAAAAGTTTTCGTGTTTGCCAATGACAGCATAAAAGTCAAAGAGGAATATGATTATCTAAAATAACATGTCCGAACATTTTTCTATACTTTTTTAGTCATATCTATTTATTTTTGAAAGTCCATAAAAAAGAAGCGGTTGTCCGTGAGGGATAGCCGCTTCAATCATTTATGCAAGTTTTGAGAATCCTACGAGACAGGAAGCCTCCAAGTTTCGTTCTTCAATCCCCTAATCATGCTTTCAATGGATTCCGTATAATCGGCAATCAATTGGTTGCTGATCATGATGGCATTGGCATACTGCACTATTGACGCAAGTGAAGCATTTCCAGCAAGAAGTGCAGACTTGACAGATTCCTGATATTCACTCTGCATCTGACGCATGAGTGACAAATCTGCTCTCATTGCATTCACGTATGATGCCAATATGTCCGCTGTCTGCTCCGTGATGCTCGTGATACCGCCACTCATTGAGGACTTTTCCTTGTCGTTGTCCAATATTCCACCAGAAAGGCTATTCAACTTGTCGTACAATATCTGTCCGGCGGTTATCAAAGCATTGCCCTCTGCATCCATGAAGTCATTGGTGGCACGGAACAACTTCTCTGCGGCTCTCTGCGGATTGTCAACTATCTCCTCTGTGGTCACTACACCCTTATGCTTCTTCCCATCATCATCAACATAGCCGAACAACTTCTTGCCAAGTTTATCCATCATCGGCTCAATGATTTGCAGTCTAATTATGTTGGATGCCACATTCTGCATGATGTTACGAACGGTGTCATTGAACGCTTTCGCCGCATCCTCTCCGTTCTCAAAAGCATTCATCAAAGCATCACCTATCTGGTCTGCCCAACCCTTCAAATCAATTCCCCACAACTCATTAGCAAGGTCTTGCCCGTAAAATCTGATCTTCTCATCAAGTTCTGCAATCTGCGCCTTGTACTCCTCCATTGCGGCAGCGGATGAATGCTTCTTTCCTGCTTCAGCATCATACATCTTCAGGTAGTCCTCCCTCTGTTTCTTCAAACCTTCATACTCCTGTCTGTATGCGCTTCCTGCCAATCCACCACGTGAGTAGTATTCGACCATTCCAGAAACAGATGCACTACGCCGTTGGATTTCCTTGCTGAAAACCTTGATTGTTTGGTCATACTTACCTGAAGCATAGTCTTCATACATCGACCTGCGCAAATTTCCGTTGTCGTAACCCAATGTCCTTTCCCGCAACGACTTGATGGTGTTGAGTGTGTTACCGATGTTCTGCACATCCTGACGAAGTGCTTCAATCTGACGCTCACGCTTCTTGTCGTGAAGTTTAGCGAATGCCGTGATAGGGGCTGTGAAAGTCTGGATGGGTGCAGAAATAGCGGATGACACAACACCACTGATATTTCCGCTCATGGCATTTGAGATAAGACCATTGACGGGAGACAAAACAGAAGATATGCCACCTATTGTGTCTGATACGTCACTCCAGAAGTCTGCCGCACTTTTATTGCCAAGTGCATCAAACATCTCTGACAGTGATTGGGTTGCTTGCTGCAAACCTTCAAATGCACCTGTGACGACTTGAGCAACCGCAGAAACTCCATTCAATGACTTCTGTACGTTCTCCCAGGATTCACGACCTCCAAGCAATTTTTTCAATTTCTCATCATCACCATTGTACTTACCATTCTCATCGGTCGTGTACTTTTTCTCTTCCTTGAGTTTGGTGATTCTTGCATTGATTGCATTATCATACCAACTTACAGCACCATTCACACCTCCTTTGGCGAAAGCACCGAATGCACCAGAACCCCAGAAGTTTTCGAGTTTCGTGTCACGAACAATCTGGTGTATCTTCTCCATCTCGTCGGCATACTCCTTTGCTGTAATCACCCCATTCTTGAGCGAATTAGCCAAGTTCTTCTCTGCCGCTTGCGCCGCATCCTTCAACTCCCTCGTAGTCATCGCAGCAGCATTGTTCATCAGATTCAGATAAATGGAGGACAACTTGAATTTCTTGTCATCGGCAATGGCTTTCGCCATTTCAATGGCTTTGTCCTTCAATTCTTTAGAAACTTTCTCAACAGCTTTGATACTTTCGATTTGAGTTTTCAGTTCAGCATCAATATTCTTGACCTGAGATTCATAGTCTTTTGCTTCACCGATGAGTTGGGAGAATGTTTGTACATCTTTTGAATGCACATCCCTTTGCAGGTCTCTCCATTTCTTGTAACTCTCAACAATGCTCTTAATGCGTTCCTCATATTGTGCCAGAGTTTCACCTTCTGCTTGTGGAGCACCAGAACGAACTTCTTCTTCAATTTCTCTATCGGAAAGATATGGATTGAAAGACAGCATATTGGAACGACCACCTGCATTCAGATAGTCCCTGCGAACCATTTCTTTGACTGCATCAGCAGATGTTCGCATGACTCCTTCAATGTAGTTCGCGCCACTAATAGTCCTTGCCAAATCCACATCACCAGTCGCATCGAGCACTTGATTGAACTCGTCCCACGCCCTTGTGAGATTTTCAAGTTCTATTTGTGTGTTCGACAAGAAATCCTCCGTTTTCTTCTCAAAATCCTTACGGTCAAGTGATGCAAGTTCCTTGGAAATTTCCTTCCTCGTTTCAATTTTGACCTTATCGTCCCTAATGCCCTCTGTCTGCGCATAAATGTCTTGCAATCTTCCACGAAGATCTCCAACATTCTTTGCAGTAATTCCAAGGTCTGCAAGCAAACTTCCAAACTCTTCCTCAACATGTGAAAACGCTCCAACATCACCGACTTTCTCACGCCAATACTGATAGGAGTCGCCAACTTCCTTCAATACACGAACTCTTTCACGTAACGCTTTGGCTACAGGGTCTTCACCTTTTTTTGTAGAGTTCTTATGATTCTTGTCACTCTTATCAAGACCAAGCGCATCCATTGCATTATCGAGCCTCTTATAATCTGCTTCAAATTCTGCAATTTCTGCTTTGTTTCCTGCTTTAACAGCAGCTTCATAATTATCTCTTGCTTTCTTGAAATCTTTTGTAAGAGCATCATAGGCTTCTTTGGTCGGTTCTGCCGCCTTGAAGTATTTGGCAACGAACTCAACATCAAAGTAACCGTTTCCCTTTGCATCACCAAGACCTTTCTCCTTTGCATAGTTCACAAGTTTCTTCATGGCACTCAAGCCACGATCACCATACCCTTTGACGAGTTTGTTCTTTGCTTCGATTGCTTCACGGCGTTTTCTTGCCGCTGCTTGCTCTGGGGTCTCATTCTGCGGTGCAAGTGCAGGAGTTCCGTTTTGAGGAAGATTCCCACGCAAGAAATCTGGCAACATAGCCATCAAGGCGGCGTAAATTTGTGGAGATTTTTCTTTTGCTGAAGCAAGGATTCCGTCGAGCATGTCCCTAAAACCTTTCTCGTTATTTTGGTACATTCTCAACAGACCTGCTTCGTCTGTATTGTACTCCTTCTTTAACTTCTCAATCATCGTAGGTACATCATCATCAACAATCTCTGTCCAATCCTTTGTCACTTGCTGTGCAGCCTCACGTATGTTGTTGGCATGGCGTTCAAAACTCTCATCTCCATTCCCAACATATTTAATAAATCTATTCCACGCTTCACTATCTTCTGCCAATATGCGAATCTGCTCTTCAAAAGGTCTATTCTCCATCCGTTCTGCCATGTCTTTGTTGACATAACCGAATTTGATGGCATTATCAATCGCATCCTGCATCTTCTCCTTATATTCATCCAAGCCAACAATTTGCCTGTTCAGAGCATCCATCGACTTTTGAAGATCGTCCACGTTCTTGTTGATGTCATCATTGGAGAAGAACCTTAAAAGATTTCTATTTGATGCACTCATCTGATTAAATGCAGCATTCGGGCCTGTTGTGTATAGAGTTTTTATTCCCTTTCCTATTTCAACAAGTTTGCCTGGTCCCGTGAAGTAAAGAAGTTCCCACGCACTATCCATATCAGTCGATGTTGACTTGAGAACCTTTTGCATGAACTCTGCATTCACTCCTAATTGCTTCAATTGTTCGTTAGCAGATTCCATCTTCTTAATCAGCACATCATACTCATCACTTAAAGATGGAGCAAGGTTTACTTGATGCTCCAACTCATCAGTATAAAGTTCTGAATTTTTCAGAATGGTCTTCATCTGTTCAATCTCTGCACCCAAGTCTTGATTACTTGTCGGCTTACCAGCCTCCTGCGCCTCTTTAAGATACTTTGAAGTTTCCTGCAATGCCGATTTTTGACGTTCAATATACCCTGTGACATTGCCCTCTATTTTGTCGCTCCAAGAATTGTACGCCATAATTGTCCCAATGACGGCTTCAGCGGCAACCAGTAGAAGTGACAAAGGACTAAACAACGTTGCACCGATACTCTTCAAAGAATTTCCAAGACCAACCGCTGCGCCCCTCATGCCTTGTGTTGCGGCGATACGTTTCACCATTGCAGCAGTATAACCATTCTCAATCAGAATGGCTTCTGCTTGTGTTGTGTTGAGTTTGCCTTGTGCAAGAGCAAGAGCAACATTTTGTGCAGTTAATTGTTTTTTGACAATCAGATTTCTCAGGTCTTCAGTTGTCAATTGTTTGGTGATCACTTCGTTTTGCAGAAGTCCTGTAGCCGCTGCTTTCTGTGCATTCGCAGCCAACATCATTGCCATTCGGTACAGACCAACAAAAGCGGTGGTTGAAGCAATGACAGTTCCAAACGTCTGCCATCGCTTCGTCACCTCCATCATGGATTCGGCAACCCACTTCAAGAAACTACCAATAGGGGATTCTGCCATCTGACCATACATGATGTCCATAGAGTCCTTGAGGTTCTTGAACTTTGCACTGACGGCTTCTGACATCACTTCTTGCATATTGTAGAACATGCCACCCTCATCAGTAAGTTCCTTGATGACCTGCATAACGTCCTCGTAAGAAACCTTCTTCTCTCGAACCATCTTACGAATCTCAGAAGTCGTGACACCAAGGTTCTCTGAGAGTTTCTTCAGCATTGGTACATTTGCCATAGAGAATTGTCTCAACGTGTAACCAGTCAATGCCAATTCACTCCTAACGTGACCAATAGCCAAAGCTAAACGACCAAAGTCCGTACCTGTACCTGCTGCAATATCAGCAAGGCGTTTGGTCGTGTCAAACAATTCGTTGTACTCAAAGCCAAACGCAGAAAGGTTCTTGGAATATTGGTCAAGTTGAACGACACCGAACGGAGATTTCAATGCCAAACTTTGAATCTGAGAGAACAAGTCATTGGCGTATGACGTTTGACCTAATATCGCTGTCAAACTCATACGCTGGCTTTCCAACTGACCACCAATCTGTATGATGTTCTGAAGGAATTGCTGTGCTCCCCAGACACCAAGATACTGTGTTGCCAGCATCTTCAAGTCACTCAACACTTGACTCTGACCCTTGGCTTCATGGGTCGTGTCTTTCAGTGCTTGTGCAAGTTGCTTTTCCTGCGCCGTAAGATGGGAAACTGCATTGGCATTCCTCTCTTTCTCCTGAGTGTTTTTCTGAACAGTTCTGCTCTCATTCTCTGCAAGAGTAATCGTGTTCTTGAAATCTGCACTTTTGAGGTAATCACTTGCCGTGCCGTGAATCTTAGACCCTGCTTCCATGCTTTGAAGAATGGTAAGCAGATTCCTCATCTCAGCAATTCTCTGTTCCAATGCAGCCACATCAACTCCTGCCGCAACACCTTTATTCTTCACCGATTCAAGTTCTTGAATCTTGAGTGAAAGGTTGGTTGCAGCAATTGATGCTGTATTCATGCTTGCAGCCCACTTCTCATTCTCACTCTGTGCGGCTTGGCTATCTTTTGCGCTCTGACGATTCGCTTCACCCATCCTTGATATAAGGTTGGTGGCTTCTGCTATCTGAGTGCGGTATGAATCGGAGTTAATGACCTCCAATGCGTCATTAGTTCCTTGACGTGCAATCAATCCTGCACGCAAATCCAATCCAGCAATGGCATACTGAGCGTCACCTGCAAAAGGATTGGACGGATGAGCCTCTGCCATCGCTTGCAACTTGTTACGTAACTCTGCGATGCGCTCCAATTCATTCCCGATGTTCTTGTAATAACCCAACTCGGTGTTCAACAAAGAGACAACACGGCTCACATCCTCTGAACTCATGTACTGAGTGGCTGTGATACCCATTTCTGGATGAACACCTCCATTGTTGGCTATTCTATCCAGATTGTTCCTGACTTCGATGATCAGCATTTTGTAACGCTCAAGACGTGACGTGTCAAATCCTTTGTCACCAAAATGCTCTATCGTCCGCTGCGTGTTCCTCAGTTTGTCATTAAGACGCTCTGATTCGTGCTCTGCTACCTTGATGCTGCGTGAAAGGCCATCTGGAGCAATCTTATAGGCAACATCGCCACTATGCAACTGCCCCATCGTTGTACGCACATTCCGTATCACCTCACCAAGACCTGTCATGAAGTTCCTCAATCCTTCATCCTTACCAATCGTGACGTGGAATTGCGTAAAAGCATCGTTAAGATTCTTCATGGATTCAGCTGCTCCTTGAATCCTCTGTGAAAAGGCATTGAAGTTGTCATGCTGTATCGCTCCCTTGACGGATGCGAGTTTTTCCGCAAGTTCGCCAAGGGCTGCACGAATGGCTTTCTGAGCCTCGTCCTGCAAACCACCTAACGCTCCACCAAACTCCTGTGAAATCTTCTTCCCCAAATCACCTACCTGAGTGTGCTGAAGTGCAGACAAAAGATTACGCAAGTCGTTCTGACCCTCAATGTGTACTTTGATGGTCTGGTCTTTGATGCTGTTAAGCACTCTTTCTATTCTGTTCAGTTCGCTGGTCGCTTCGTCTTTGATTGAGACAGCAAACATGAGAGGATCAAGATTTGCCATTTTTCGTATATATTTTTGTGTTTGCCTTTGTTTAGTTTATCACAATGTCATTGCAATTTGTTATCCACTGGAACTATATCTCCAGTTTCCAAGAAAGTGTCGAGCCTGAATCCTCTCGCCTCTCTCTTTGCTTTTCGCTCCTTCCAACGCTTGACTGTGGCATCAAGTTTTCTTGCGTTCGGCTTATATCCCTTGTCGCCTGGTTTCAAACCAGAATTGGTATCATGCCTTGCATAGCAGATGAATGGAGCATCTATGTCAATCATTTCTATCTGTGCCGCAGTGTGACCCCAATAGTATTCGTACATCGGGACACGGATGACACCGAAGAAATATCGTGGCATTACGAGCCACTGCCGTTGCTTTCTGTCTGAGAACGCTGCACCATACTTTGTTCTTGAAGGGTAGCTTCTACTTCCTTCGCCCTCATCCTCATCAGCGAATCCTTTGCCTCTGTCAGTAACATGATACTTCGTAAGAATTGTATCTGCGGTACTTTTTTTTTACCGACAAGCAATAGGGGTTCCAACTGAATGTTGTCGTACTGCTTGATGTAGTAGAAATATCTCCACAACCACCAATAGTTGAACTTCAATTTCCAATAGCCGTCAAGGATGATAATGGCTGATGCCTTGCAAGCAAGTTTCGCATCTTCAAGAATGGCATCCATCACACCGCTTCCAGTTGTCTCGTCCTCGTCTATGGTCTTCTTATGAAGCAACAGACGGGTAAGTTTCTCCAACTGACCATTCTTGAGCCAACGTATCTTGTACTTCTTCTTCGTGCGAAGAATGGTCACTTCCTCCGCATCATTGTTGACCATCGACATATAAAGTCTCTGTGCCTCCTCATCTGGCTGGTTCACCACGGGCTCCAAGTTTTCTGTATTGTTCTCTGCCATAAATCTTTCTTATTTATGAGTTTTGGTGTGTCAATCTAACGACAAAATGAAAAGGGCAATGGCAGCATAACAACTACCACTGCCCCTTGAATCACGGTCGAACGTTAAACCCTTCAGTAGTCTTCTACTAAGGATTTGCAATGGTGCAGATACCGATTGCATCTGTGCTTGCACCTGCTGCAATCGTACCAGTCAGCACTACGCACAATGGCTTGTTCGAGCCGTCGAAGATAATCTGTGCCATGAGCTTCGCTTTCTTGATGAACAGAAGTTTGTCCTCCGTGTCATTCAAGATGAGAAGACCAAGATAGACGGCTTTCTGCGTCACAGGATAAGACTTACCCGTGGCAGCATTGCCGACGGAAGAAACTCCAGAAGGAAGAGTGACACTTGCAGCAGTGCCAGTCATGCCCACAAGCGTGAGAATGTCTGTTCCGTTGCAAGGAACTTCCAACTTGATTTCACCATCACCTGGGGTGAAAGTGTTAACCCAGTCGGTGTTCAGACCCTTTACCTTGAAGTGTTCGATACTCGGCTGACCAGTGTCGAAGTTGAAGCCCGAATCGTCGGAAACAGGGAACTCAACCAATTCGGCAGAAGCCAGATTAAGACCGTCAGGAAGACCCCCAGCCAGTCCAAAGACAGCACTGATGCCCTCAAAGACATCATTCTGCATCGTGATTTTAGTTTTAACTGCCATAATCGTTCTTGTGTTTGTGTTGTGTTATTCTATATTTCTCGCATTGAACTTTGTTCGCAGAGAGAAGGTTATCTTCGTAACTTGATAGCCATAGCCGTCTTCGCCTTGCATGAGAATCTTAGGTTTCGATGCTACAATATGTTTTCCGTTGATTGGGAACAAGTCTAAGACTTTCTGAGCAAGTTCGCTCTGCGCACCGATATTGAGGGTGGCATCAGTCTTCGCCTTGCAGAAGATGTCGTATGAGGCATAACAGTTTGCCAGAACCTCCACCTTGCCTTTAAGCAGACCACTAATCTCCGTGGGAATGTCAACGACAATGAAATTCACAAGTTCCTCTGTGCCAGCGTTCGGACGATCGAGAAAAGTCTTCTTTCCGATGCCTTTCACTGCATTTACGAGGTCATTGTAAATGAGGTAGATGAGCGGTTTCTTTGTATCTGCCATTGTTCTTGTTCCTTATGCAACTTTCAAGTATTGTACTCCAACGTTTCCAGCCCATGCGTATGCTCTCAAGATGCCAGTCGTTCCTCTATTCATTTCTACCCAGTTTGCGTATTCAACAGGATAGGCGACAACAATGTCAAATAGATTCTTCCCTTGTGGGGTGTATTCCTGAAAGAAGGTTCGAGCATCGTCCACTCCCCAGCCACCGTTTGTTTGTATCGTTGGCAAATAATGACTTTTCTCGCCATCATAGTCAGGGGTGAAATGATAACTCTTTCTTTTCCTCGCTTTCATCTTCACCTGTATGGCTTCAGGAGCATACTGAGCGGCGTAGTAAGCGATAACAGGTTCTCTTTCTCTGTAAAGGCAAACCACAATGGAATTGATGAGGTTTCCAGTGAAGTTGTGCGCCCCGTCTGCGGTCAACCTTGCCCTAATTGCTTCTACACACATATTTGAACAAAACCTCCGACAACGCTTTTCAACTTCGTCAAGAATGTCTGTTCTGTATTTCGCAATACCACTGCGAATGATCTGTGCGTTAGTTGCGGACATACTTCCAGAGAATGTGAGTTCCTAAATTGCTTGGGCGTTTGTCTATCACAAGACCGTATTCCTTATATCCGAACCTCTGTAACTCAATCTTGTCACCCTCCATAGGGATAGTTTCTTCCGTCCACTCATCCTGTTTCAAAGGCAATGCGAGCGTTCTGTAAGATGCAATAACGTCTCCATTGTCCGATATTGTGTCACGGTTGTCACTTCTGCAAACTCCCTCATAAATTACTGTTGCACCGTCTGGCAGATTAGTTTTCTCGGTGTCTCCTTCTTCTTGGTCTGCGTTATCGGTAGAACCTCCATCATTCAGCGAATCCTCTATGGGTTCGTCCAAAGCCAAATCGTCTGCCATAGGGTCATCGTCCGTCTGGTCATATACGTTGGCTTGGTCTTCCATTGGTTCAGTCGCCGCATAACGGATGATTCTGCAACGATGAGGGAAGCGAGGGTTGTTTGGTCGGGTCATGGGTATCTGCGGATATTATGGAATCCCGAACCCTTCATGCCCCATTGGGGAGCAAGAGACTCCACGCGAGGGTCTGTGATGCCCCACTTGGCAAGAAGGTCACGGGCAAGAATCAGAAATTGCATGAGTTGGGACTTTGACCACTGCTCACTACCCTCAGAATGCTCCCAATCGCCGTCTCTGTCAGTCACTTTCTGCGACTGGATTGGATTAAAGGCTATACGAATGAGAAGATAGGCAAGAGCAAGGTCTTTCTGCCTTTCTGTAAGATCAGTTGCAGGTGTACCAGCTTCAATGCTTGCGTCAATGAGAATACCTTTCATGGTACTCTCACTGACATTAGCATTGGGAGATATACTTTGGATGTATTCTTCCGCAGTGACAATCATCTGATTCTCTGTATTGTCGGCCATGTTTCAAATCACTTAGAGTTATTCACTCCACACGGTAGCGATACCGTAGTCGTGAACGTTGTTGAACACGGGACCAGCGTAGAGTTCGCAGTCCACCACATTCATGATTGGGTCTTCCTGCCAGCTGTTGCGCACGGCAATGCGACCCTCCACGAAAGAGTAGCGAGTTGATGGATCAAGACCGCCCATCTTCACACGGTCAACAAGGATGCTGTTCATGCACTTCATCTCAAAGAGACGATATGCACGGCTGGCAGCAACCATGTTGTGCTCGTCGAATGCAGGTGCATCGGCTACTGGCTTTCCGTCCTCTTCGTGACGGGACTTGAAGTCGATGACCTGGAATGGCCAAATACCCATGTCGTTGTGCAACCAAGTCAGAACGTCGGTGCGAACGACCTTCACATCGTCTGGGTGGAAGTAGTTCTTGCTTGCCTTGTAAGCCTTCACCACAGATGGGTGCAGGACAATCTTGTCAAGCAGAGCCTTAGACAACTTCCAGTGGTCAACACCAAGACTCAGCGTGTCGGTGTAGTACCTCTGGAAAGTGAGGATGTCTTCGATAACGTCTGCACTGGTGTTGGCTGTTCCGTTAGCCAAGAACCACTCCTTACCAGCGTCGGGCTGAACGAAGTTCTCGTCAGGAATCTGGAACTTGAAATCGTAACGGTAGCCGTCAACAGCCACGTCGTGAATCTCACCTGTTGACATGGCTTGCATCACCATGTAGGTAAGTTCGTTGTGAACACCTCCAAGCATGTTTTTGGAGTTCTGGATGAAGCAGTCAACGAGGGCTTCACCAAAGGTGATGTCGTTCAACTTCGATACACGGCGAAGTTCGATGAGATCGTCCTTCGTCACGTTGAAGCCGTGACCCACCTGTGGCAGAGTACCGCCGTAGAACTCCCAACCCTGAGTGCTGCGCTGTGGCTTACTCGAATGAGTACCCAATACGCTTGCACGTACAAGAATAGGAGTCTTCTTGATTCCCTGCTTCCACTCACGTTCGTTGGTCGGTTTTCCCCACGAAGCAAACTGACGCCACAAAGCAACATTGTACTTTGCGTTCACGTTGTCGAGGATCAGACCAAAGTTCTCAGCATCTACATACTGATGCAGACCGCTGATACCATAAAGATTCATGTCTCTCATAATCTAATCTCCTTTCTGTTTACTTGCGGTTACTGAAGCGGAAATAGCACTCGTTGTCACGAAGTGCCTTTTTCAGGCTGGCTGTCAATGGAGGCATACGGCGTTCGAGCACGGGCTTCTCCATGCAGTTCCAAACATAGTCGATGTCGATAGCGTAAGCATCGCTGTCGAGCACGTTGTCGCAGTAGGTCAAACCGTTGGGGATAACCTTCACCTTCTTGACCTCAGATGACTTGGCTTCTGCCAACACGTCACCCTCTACGATGAAAGCATTGCTATTCGCAACAACCTCATCCATAGTCAGAATGTCGTAACCGCTGGCACTGCTGTCAACGGCTGTCACAGTGGCAATGTTGCTGACGGCCTGATTGAGGTCGTCACCTACCACAAGAAGTTTCATGCCAACCTTGGCAATGCTACCAGTCTCGAACTTCTCAACCTTCACTTCCTTCTTGGCAGTGTCAACAGACAAAACCTTGAAAGTGTAGAGAGGAACGATTGTACGAGCCTGCTCATCAGCAAAGACAAGTGTTCCAGCAGCCATTGCTGCACCATTCTGGGGCATCAGTGATTTCTCACACTTGAAACCACCAACGGCAACAGTAGGCTTGCCCTCGTAACACTTGCGCACACCGCCAAAGTTCTTGCTGAACTTCACATAGTTGTTAATTGTTCCATTTCTCATGTTACTTTTGTGTTTGTGTTAAACGTTTCTTTTTTAGGATTATACCTATACGAAGGTCTTCTCCTGTTCGGCAGCATAGTTCGCGTTCTGCTTGGCCTCTTCTTTCAGTTTCTCAACCCTGTCTTTAACGAAAGAATTGTCGCCACCGCTACCACCTGCACTGTTACCGCCGAATGGTTTTCCACCATCAGCATAGTAACGCTTGTAGCGTTTCTCATAGGCTGAAATGACTGTCTGCTTCAGGGCTTCAAACGTTGGGTTGTCACCGTAGTCGATGTCATCCAAAGCATCGTCAATACAAGCCTCGTTGTTCGCTTTCAATGCAAGCAGGTGCTTTTTGAGGTCTGCTTTTACACGGTTTTTGGTTTCGGTCTTCTCCCGTTCTGTCTGGTTTTTGACAAAATCGGAAATAGTTGCCAGTGATTTGCCCAACTCGCTATCTGCTCCAGTCAATCCCTGCAATGCTTTCGCTACTGCGTCGTTGACCTTCTTGTCGAGGTCTTCACCGTTGCCGCCGCCAGTGCCACCATTTCCGTCCTTTTCTGGATGGGTTTTCTTGTATTCCTCCAATGCTTTTTCTGTCGCCACGCGAATACGCTCTGCAACATCTTTCTCATGCTGTGTAGCATACTCTTTTGCGTAATCGGCTTTGAACTTCTCCGCGAACTCCTTCTCGTCGTGTCTTTTCTGTCCAGCAAACTCGTTGAGTGCTGCCACAGGAAACTTCCACGTCTCGTCGGTAATCTTGGTGTCGTCTGCGAACAAAGGAAGGTACACTTCTGCGATTCCTTCAAAGGTTTTGTCACTGATGGACTTACAGTTGTCTTCTCCAACTTTAGTCCGTAAATTGCTAATGAGAATGTCTTTCTCCATTGTTGTGTTTGTGTTAGAATAAAAAAATGAAAATTCGTGCGTAAACACGTGATTTTCTGCAAAATTACGCTCGTAAATGAATTTGTATCAGAAAAAAATTTGGAAATGTTTGTGATTTCCAAAAAAAAATAATCGGCAGACTTTCATCAAAAGTACCTTTGCGATAAAAATCGCAAAAAATATGACGCAAAAAAACTCAACTGGTCTTGTAACTAAGGACGGAAAGCGCATCCTCACACAGGATTGCATCAAGCAACTCAGAACAAAGGAGAACAACAAAAAGAACTCCAATCAATTCATCGCACAGAAGGGAGCGCAAGAATTTGGACTGAGCAACGTTGTTGACATCGTTGTGTTCGGTGGAAACAGAGGTGGTGGTAAGGCAAATCCTTATAGTACACCTATCGCTACGCCGTCTGGATTCAGAAAGATGGGAGATCTTGAAGTTGGCGACTTGATTTGCACACCATACAACGGAGTGCAGAAGGTGAGCGAAATCTTTGAGCAAGGCGTGAACACGGTTTACGTCCTCCACTTCGACGATGGAACGACTGTAAACTGCATGGACAATCATCGGTTCTGGGCAAGAGCAACACCTACTGAAGATTTCCACGAAATGACGGCAAGGGAAATCTTCGATAAATACAAGTTGGGCGCACCATTCCCTTTGTCGCTGCGCCGTGGTGTTAGTAACTTTGTTGAGTTTCCCTTGTGTGGAGAAGTTGAAATGGATGAGAGGAAAACGGCAGTTGACCTTCCATTGCATCCTTTTATTCTCGGCTACATCAGTGGAACGGGATTCTGGAACTTTGCAATGAATGGAATCAAACTCACAAAAGACCATTATCTTGCACGAAAGTTCTTGTCACTCGGATATAAAATTTCCAAGAACAGGAGAAATGGCTTTTACTACCTCAAAGGGTTGTCAGATGAAAACAGACGAAAGATAACATGTAGCCGTCAAGAACAACCTGCAAGAATACCAGCAGACTATAAGACCGCATCTGTGCAAGCAAGATGGGAATACCTTCGTGGTATCATGTTCCAGAAAGGACGTTCAATGCACAAGCACCCTTACATTGCACTGCCAAACAAGTTGCTCATTGAAGACATCGCAGAGGTGGCTCGTTCACTTGGTGTGTGGGCAAGAATCTCACAGGTGGACGATGACCCCGAAAAGATTGGTTACTGGAAAGTTTCATTCATTGCACCGAACGACGGAGATTTGTTTGCACGATACAATTTTAAGGAACGTGCACATGTAAATGCAGAAGTTCCTAAAAAACCAAATGCAAGGAATGTTTTGACGAAAAAACTTCAGTGCATCACCAAATCGAAACATCGTCAGAATTGTCGTTGCATCACCGTTACGGGTAGAGACCACCTCTACCTTTCGGATGCGTTCACCATCAACCATAATACAGTTACAATGTTGATGGAACCAATGTATGACATTAAGAACAAACACTTTAATGGCTACATCTTCAGACGAAACAAAGACGATTTCGACAACATTATCAACGAAAGCAAGCGGTGGTTCTCAAATCTTGGACGCTACAACAAGTCAAAGGATGATATGACTTGGTATTTCAAATCTGGTGCAAAACTCGGTCTCACCATCTATGACATGCCGATGGCTGATTTCGACAGAAAGTTTCGTGGACAACAGTTTGCATACATCGGTATCGACGAGTTGCCACAGATGCCGTTTGAAATGTTCAAGTTTTTGATGACATCCAACCGAAACACGGTTGGCGTTCACTCTCGGATTCTTGGCACATGCAATCCAGACCCGTTGAGTTGGCTGAGAAAGTTTGTCGATTGGTGGATTGGAAAGGAAGATACAGTCTATTCGGACGGACTTATGCACCCTGAAAGGAAAGGTTTTGCAATTCCAGAACGTGACGGAGTTGTTCGTTATTGCTACATGCCTGACGATTCCGTTGACAATATTATATGGGGAGATACACCAGAAGAGGTTTATGAGCAATGTCGTGAGATGATTGATGACGCATGGGACCCAGATTGGGAACAATACGGCTACACCAAGACTTCTTTCTTCGTAAAGTCAGTAACTTTTGTCAAAGCAAGTTTGAAAGACAATAAGGCTTTGCTGAAGAATGACCCAGGATATATTGCTTCTCTGCTAAACCAACCGCCAGAGATTCGTGCAAGAGAGTTTGACGGCAATTGGGATATTGTGAAGATGGGCGACGACATGATTCAAGCATACCATCTTGACAAAATTTTCCAAAATGCACAGATGATTGGTAACGGGGTGAGAAGAGCAACTTGTGACGTTGCTGGAACTGGTGGAGATAACTGTGTGACGTGGTTCTGGATTGGCTGGCACATCGCCGACGTGTATGTTTGCAGACGAGATCCATTTACAACGGCTACGCTGTTGCAAGCGAAACTTCAGGAATGGGGTGTTCTTGAAGAAAATTTCGCATACGACTTGAATGGTATGGGACAAGTTTTGAAGGGAGCGTTCCCAAGAGCCGTTCCGTTCAACAACCAAGAAGCGGTCGAGGCGAAAGACAAACATTTGTATGATAACAAGAAATCACAATGCGCATACAAGTTTGCCGAACGTACACAGCAATCAGGATGGAGCATCGAGCAAACTCTTCTCAAAAGAAAATACAAAGTCGGGAAGGAACTGAAAACTCTTTATGACATTCTTCAACTCGAACGTAAGTGCATAAAACAAGACACGTCAAAAGAAGACAAAGGATGGTGTCTCATCCACAAGGAGCAGATGAAGAACAAAGCGGTTGTCGGACACTCTCCAGACTTTTTCGAGGCTCTCTTCATGCGAGAAATATTTGAAATCAAAAACAGACAAGCGGTTGTACCATCATGGTTGCAAAAGTCGAACCGAATCAAGTCTGTAAGAAAACTTTCTCCACATAGAGGAATCATGAATCTGCACAAACCGATTTACCAAACAAGCGAAGTATAAAAACTCAAAGATTTTACAAAAATATGGCTGACAACAACACAAACACACAATTCAAGTTGAGAGACCTTCTTACCAAGAAGCCTTTCACACGCATTATGCCTGACGGTCACTATGACCACGGCGAGATTTGGAATGAAGTTTCAGAGGTGGCGTTGACTCCTGACAGACTTCGCAGGAAAATAGTTACGCAGGAGGATTTCATGCGAGAACTTGACCCTGCCGGACACCTCATCAATGACAAAGAACTTTTTCCTGATGTCTGGCAACAGAATGAAGAGGATGGGCGATGGTACATTCAAGAGATTCCTCGCTACGCATTCTCGTACCAACAAATCATTCTCATCAAGCACCTCACACATCTTTGCGGTAACGACATCCAGTTTGAACTTTCAGACAAGAGCGTAACTGAAGATCTTCGGAAGATTTTCACAGCGCATCGGAACGGATGGGCGAACAAGAACATGGAGGTTGCATGGTACAAACTTGCAAAGTCTGTCAAAGCAACTGGTGATGGTGCTTTCGTCGGATTCCTCGATAACGGAACTTTCGGATGGAAAGTTTTGTCATTCCTTGACGGCGACAAACTTTTTCCACATTATGACCTTCGCACAGGCAAACTAAGCACTTTTGCACGTACATATTGCAACTACTCTGAGGATGGAAGTGTCACAAGACGTTACATCGACGTGTGGGACAACACATACTACTACAGATTCGTTGCGGACGGCGACCCAACAAACATCTTCGAGAAAGCGAAACAACTCATCTTCAAACTTTTCTCTGTGGATGGTTACAAATTGGAATGGATGGGACCGCATGGATTCAAAGAAATCCCTGTCGCATACAAACGTGACGATAACGGTCCCTGCTGGACTTTCTCGGAAGAAACAATCGAAAATTATGAGATTGCTTTCTCTAATCTCGCTCACTCTAACCACGATTTCGGACTCCCAATCATGTATGTGAAGGGAGAAGGTAGCGAGGAAATTACCACAAACGACATGTCGTATGCTTCCAAGGTCATGATTCTTCCATCTGACGGAGAAATCGGATTCCTCAACCGTCAGGATGCGTCCAACGCATACAAGGCAGAACTCGACAAATTGGAGGAAAACATCTACAAGCAGTCGTTTGCAGTAAAGACTCCAGAACTGAAATCTGGCGACACACCTGGTGTGGCTCTCAAAATCATGTACTCTGATGCCTATGAAAAGGCTATGACTGATGCACATGAATATGATGATGCTGTGGACAAGATGATCAGCATATTCGAATGGGGCTACGGCATCGAATGTGAACAGCGTCTTGATTTCATCAACACGAACATTCGTCATTACATTGAGCCTTACATACACGTTAATACGACTGAACTGACAACAAATCTCAACACGGCTGTCATCGGTGGATTCCTCTCTCGGCAGACTGCATCTGAAAAACTTCCATACTCCACTCCACAGGAATGGGAGCGCATTCAGGCTGAGAAGAAGGAAACGCAAGCGCAAGAATTGCTCCTTACCGAACAGAAACTTGAGATTCAGTCTTACATTAACATCAATCAGGCGAAAGCTCTCGCAGAAATCGAAGCAGAATACACGACTGACACAACAACGTCAACTGACCCAGAAAGCGGAAGCAAGACTACTTCAAAGGGAAAATCAAAACGTGCTCGTTCAAAAGGTAGCGTAGCAACTGAAAGAGGAAGAAAAAACAAGTCTGGAAAGTCTTGGGATGAGAACGGCAATGAGATTGACCCCACAACGGGTAAGGCTAAGTCGAAGTGGGACAAGTGGAATAGCACCCACTAATTCTGTTGAATGATTATGGCAAATCCGATCAAAATAAAACTCGATACCTCGCAGTATAAATCGCCGACGCAGGATGACATCACTTCTGCAAAGCGGTTTATACTGCAACGAAACGATTATGCACGTCTGCTGGAGTCGAAAATTGATGATATACTCGAAGAAGCGGCTGTCAATATCGTCACCATCTGTTACAAATACAACGTTGAACCAACGGACTTCACCATCAGTAGTCAATATAATGAACAGATGATGGACGAAATATCTGCTGTCATGGATGAACTCGAAGAGGAATGCCTCGAACTCATCTATGACTACTCATCATCCGTGCTCGATGAATCCAAGAAAGACAGAAAGGAGGCATTACTTCTTTGGCTTGCTTCTCTCGGTCGTGGAAATCGCAACTTTCAGGACACACTTGACGGCTACCTTTACAAGACAATGAAGGATTGGGAAGCGGCAATTGCAGCTTTGAGGTATGCGGATGTCAAATTGCCAGATGCCATCACCAAAATAAAGACCAACTTACATACCATCTATACAATGCCAGAGGTGACAGCGGCTTTTCGTGACGCAGAAGACTTCAATGCCACATACATACGCTCACGTGGTGTAAATGCTGGTGCTGTCGGACTTTCCAATAACGGAAGCACCAACGTCACCAACATGGCTAAGATAACTCTTCAGATGGCTTGGATGCGCGAACTTGGCAATGACTATAAGGAAGATGGTGCTGTAGGTTACTGCGTTTTTCGTGGTAGCAGTTATCCGTGCGATTTGTGCGATGACGCATGTGGTTTCCATCCACTGACAGATATGAGTTTCTTTCCTCCACTGCATCCACATTGCTGCTGTGGTGTCATTCCTATCTATCGGAATGAGGTATTACCTGTAGAAGAAAATGAGAATGAACAAGATCGTAACAATGCTATGTCAGATGAGGAGGATTTGTATGAAACAGTGGAAACTGATAGAGGACAGGTTCGCATTCATCAAGAACATGGTAAAAATGAAAGGAAGGAGAATGTTGAGATTGCTACATATCTTGCTAACAAATACGGATATAGCATTGACTTGTTACCCATAATTGACGGTAAAAAGTCTGCTGATTCTTATAACAACACTCTTGACAAGAAGCAAGAGTATAAAGTAAACACCGCTGCAACAAAAAATTCTATAGACAGGTTGATAAGAGATGCAAGAAAGCAGGCTGACAGCATTATTATTAGACTTGAGTCAGAAATGTCATTCATGGATTTAAGAGATGCCATTACTGACAGGCTGAGACGTGCAGAAAACATAACAGACATTACACTTATTCAATCTGGAAAAGATGTAACATATACACGGAAACAAATGCTTTCAGACTTATTCAAAATACAACCAGAAGACTTCAAGTGAAATCTTCTGGAGGCGGGGCTAACACCATTGCTGGCGAAAACCGATACAAATGTAGTGCATTTATAATCAAAGTCCAAATAAAAAACGAAAAAAATTCAAAAAATCATAAAAATTATGGAATTATCGAAACAAAAACAGATGGAAGCGAAGAAATTGAACGCAACAGTTCAATATCTTGTGTTTGCAGACTTACTGAGCATCGGATATTCCGAAGACGATGCCTATGCCATTGCCTATCCAGAAAACACCGCACTATCTGCACAGCAGAACAATAGCATCAAAAAAAACATCGTCGAAAGCGTCAAGTTCAAGAAATTGTTCGACAATAGACGCTCACGTGTAAAGGATGGCATTGCAACTCCCATGCAACTCGACGAGGTTGAACTTGTAGGAACTGAGGAAGTGCTGAAGGAGATCCTTCGCTCCGCAAAACAGCAACCAGTCGGCTCAAAGGAACGTGCTGACCTCTATGCCAAGTACAACGACATCAAGAAGGAGAGTGAGCAAGAAGGAAACGACGAAACGGACAACATCAATTTCTTCCTGCCACTCAAATGCAACCAATGTCCACTACTCTATTCCTACAACGATTACTTGAAGGAGCATGGAGAAAAAGAAGTGCGCCCCGTAGAAATGGGACGCATCATGTCTCTCGCAAAGACTATTGTGCAAGCAGCACAAGATGCAGAATAGTAATAATTCATTACGACCATAAAAAAGAGGGTGTGTCAAATAGGCACATCCTCTTTCTTGTCAATTCTATAATGTCAGTTCCATAAGTCTTGATGTTCTGCCAACCACTCAGCTGCATCTTCCGCATTCCAACTCCCATGATGCAAGTGCAGGATGTACCTGCTGATGTCAACATGATTCTCTGGCAATGATTGGTCATTACATGCTTCGTAGAACCAACAGCCTGTATCATACCACATGTCGGGGTGACGATGACTCAATGCCCACATCTTTTCTCCGTTAAAATAACGAACGCCATGTTCCTTCAGCAAAGGCACATTGATGTAGCAAAGATATGGGAGCACTCTTGGCAGCTTGTAATTCCAGCGATTCTTGTGCAAGTCAACATTACCAACCCAAGCGCAACTCGCATCAAAGAAAGGAGCAACATCCTTCTTGACCAATACATCGCTGTCCATAAGGAGGAATCCTTCTGGGAACAAATCGAAGCAGTAGTCAATGGTCTTGCAGTGCTTCGCAGAGCCATAGTTATTCTCAGGAGTCGGGTACTTGTCTGGATATTCAGAGAGCATCGCATCAAAGTCGATGTGCTGACCCTTTGTATTGTCAATGACCTCAACATTGTAGAAATTGTTCTTGAACGGCTGTCTGTCGCTATTGTCAAACACGATTATCCTGCAACCAGGCGTGTGCTTGTTCAACGAGCATATTGCTGCCTCTGTCAATGATTGCGTGTTGAAGTTCACGATAACCACCGTGCGATTATCGGGTACAACCTTCGGTGGCATACCTGTACATCCTCGCATGACATCCTCTTTCTCCTGCGTCCATTCATTGTATGCAAAGAACCTTCCTGCATACTTACTCCTGAACGCTTCTATGTTCTCCTTGTTGCCTGTACCCTTCTGCCATTTGTTCACAGACCATTCCTCAACAGTCTTTGTGATGTAATGCTTCAGATAGGCTACTGAAAAGTCGTACCTCTGAAAGGCTTTCTGCTCACATGGCTCACCACATGAGTTACAGCAACGCATACGATTAGATGGAACATGAGGGTTGATGTAGAATTGCAGCGTGTCAAGACCGCCACGGACAACACACTTGACGTGATTGTCTTCTGGAACTCCTTCATACTGCACCTCTTGATCATACGGCAACGGCTTCGTGAAACGCTCTGACAATGGCTTTCCATCATCACGAACATGACCATTGTCACCATAGTTCTGCCAATTGAAGAGAACACAATCATAGCCAGCGAAGCCATCCATCAATTCATGAATGTTGCTACCACTGACAATGGTCAAGTACTCGTCAAAGTCAAAGAAGGCCATCCATCGGTAATTGCTTCCGAATTTCGCATACACCTCTTCGTAAGCATCCCTCTGAACACCTGCCTTGTTGCGGTAGTCGAGAACAGTGACAAATCCGTCATTGATGTAATCGAGCAAAACTTCTCCAAAACGCTCCTCACCGTCATGGTTATTGTCGCAGATGAAGATTCTGTCGAATCCCAATGACCTGTAGTGCTCAACGAACTCTCTGGCATAGCGATTCTCGCGCCGACCGATAACGCACAGTGCGACACCGTTACCAGTTGGAGTAGTTTGGGTGTGAATATTATCCATCCTTCCTGTCTTCATCTTTCGTCAGGATTTCTGCCATTTCCTCTGCCTTTGCCTCATTCTCAATGTCTTTCTCCGTTGGCTCATTCTCCGCAACCTTGGCATCATACGCCTTTCTCCATTCAAGGAATCCGGCTATCAATTCATGAACGTCCTTCATCAGTCGTTCATGGTTCGAGTCGCCCTCTTTCAACAATGACGGATTGGTGTAGATGGCTGCACACAGATTGATGCCACGCTGGAAGAAACCATTGGCAACGCAGGAGGCATACAGCATGTTTACAAAGAACGTGGACAATTGACTCTTCCTCTGCTCTGCAACGCCACCCGTCGTTTCTGCATACAAATCACGAATCATGGCGAACATCTCAAAGGTTTCTGGAATCTTGATTTGCCAACCCTCGTCAAGGTTGCTGATGTTGATTTGCTCAATAACAGCCTTTTCTCTTCCCTTACCGATAGCCTTTCTGTTTCTCCAAATCTTGAAATTCCCGATTCTGGCTGGCTTAACGAATGGGATCTCCTTGTTTTTATTCTCTTTTTCCATCATCTATAATGTTTTGAAGTAAATATTGTCTCAAATCGTCAAGTGTCTCAAAGTTTTCAATCCCCTGTTCGTTCAGATACCATGTAGCACCCTTGAAGACACGGTTTGTCTGGTCTATGAAGTATGCACATTGATGGTCTTTGGAGAAAGAAACGTGGGTGCTGATAATTTTGCCGACATTCATCACAACTTCGTCTTGTGTCAGATAGATGTCCTTGACAGGAAATAAAGCCTCATAGCCATCAATCTTGCAAGCAATTTCCTTACCATCGCAAAAACATAGCCACTGTGCTTGTTTGGTCTTATGAATCCTGCCATGATACATGAAGTACACTGGATGATTGTGTTTCTTCGGGAGATGGTCAACTTTACCAATCATGTCAGCAACGTCTTTGTGGAAAGCAAGCATGGACTCAGGCGAACTTGTATCGAAACGGATTGGCTTATAGAAATTACTCAAGTCAACCTTCATTACAAATCCGTCAGTAAGTTTTCTGCTCTTGATGCGTGGTAAGCGTGATCGGAAACCATCAATACTTTTCTTGAAATCTTTGAGGTGCTTGATGGCATCTGAACAATCAAAGTCAACACCGATGGTTATACTCTCACCTTTCGGCTTTTTCTCTTTTTGATTGTTAAGGTCAAGTTCCTCACGCAGCTTCTTGCAGAGGTAGAACAACTCCAAATCGGAGCATTCGCCGTTGTCAAGCATCGCAACGGGTTCAACATCCACTCCACGAAGCACCTGCTTGCACCGTTCCATCTGAAGATAGGCAAGAACCAGTTGCTCCCGAACCTGATCGGGAGTCAGCTGATTGACAAATTGCGATAACTTCTTCTTTATTTTCCGAATTTTGCTCATAAGGATGAAGTTTTATGCGTTCTTACCCTTCTTGGCACCCTTCTTTGCCGTTGTTTTTGGCTTCGGCTCCTTCTTGGCGGTCTTTGGCTTGACGGTTTTGTCCTCAGAACCTCCATCATTGTCCAGAATTTGCTTTTCGCCATCGCCAGATGCACCATCGTTGTCCTCTGTGCCACCATCACCGCCAGATTCACCGCCAGTGATTGCAGACAACTTCTCGGAGAGAGCCTTAGCCTCATCATCAAAGCCCTCCTCAAGCAGCAACGGAAGTTGCTCATCCTCGTCCAGAGACTTGATTTCGGCAAGACGTTGCTTCCTCGCAGCCACTTTCATCTCATGAATGTGCTCCTCTGCAAGGGATTTCTCGCATTCATCGGCTTCTTTCTCCAGACCAGCACTGCGCAGCGCAGACACCCACTTGTCCTTCGGCAAAGCCTTGATGTTCTCGATGAGCTTGGCTTTGTCTTCCTCGCTCAAACTCTTCTCCGACGCACTCGGCGCGGAATGATTCGTGTTCGCCATTTTTGTGATGTTCGCAGAATCAACCCTCGTAGGGTTCATTTTTCCAATTCTAATTGCTCCCATAATTCAATTTGTTTTTAGTGAAACATATATTGATAATCTCTCAATTTCTTTCCAATTCTTGCAACTCTTGAAAGAATTAGCAAGAATTTGCATGTATTCCGTATCAAAATTCAGCATCCCACATCATGTCCAATATTTCATCGAAACTCTCAACGACATCCAATGACTCAGCACCGAAGATGATGCGGCGATGCGCTGGCTTCATACCATAGCCGTCCCTCTCCTCAGAATTGTCAATGACCGCCTCTATGCTCTCAGCACGGATCACTGCCTTGCGACCGTCATACAGCGACGTGACCTCTATGAAATCCTTCAAACGCTTCATAACTTCACCGCATAATCAAGTTCATTCTCGCAATACACCTCATAGAACACGCCAGCAGCCTTCCTCACCTTTCGGAAATTCAAACGCTTCAGGTCGGATGACATGCTCTTCTCCGACGGAGTTTCAGCACCGTAGCCGTTGCGCTGGCAGAAGTCCACATACCTCTCATACAGCATCGAGAAACTGACCAACTGAGCGGATTCGCCACGACCAGCCCAGGCAGAAGACCTCAAGCCGTCATGACGGGCGAAGATGTCAAAGAACTGCTCATTGTACTCCATGTAGTCCTCCGAATTGGAATGGGAGAACATGAAGCCGTCCCTCGCCAACATCTTGTAACCCTCAATCATCCAGTTCCTGATGCCAGACAACTCCTTCTTCAACTTGTCACCAAGACCTGCATCCCTCTCGTCCTCACGCACGGAATTGTTGAAGAATATCTCAACTATCCTCCTTCGGAACGCCGCATCCATCCTCCTGTTCACGGGACGCTGGTTCATGGAGAATATTAGGAAGGGTATGTCGTATATCCTACGAACATTCTCACCTATCCCCCTCGCATTCTGAGGCTCACCAGAACACAGACGCTTGAAGGTGTCACTTCCACGGCTGATGTCGGCAACATCCACCTCACTGCATATATTGAATATCTTTCCGTCAATATTGCTCATCGTCAACATGCGGCTGATCTGATTCCTGTCCAGCAACTCACTCATGGAGGCTTCACTCACATTGCTGTAACCATAAACGCCCCTCACAACCTCCTCAATCGTCGTCTTTCCATTAGCACCAGAACCTATCAACCACAACGTGTCCTCAACGACATGAGACATCATCCTCCTGTTCACAATGCCCAAACCAAGGTACTTCTGCAACTTCAAGATGTCATTCGGCTTCAACATCAAATTAAGGAAATTCAACCACTGAGGACATGTGGCATTCACATCGTAATCATAAGGCAACAAGTCCGTCACTGGCAACATGTCACTGAACGGATGATATACTGGAGCCTCAACATCAGTGAAATCCCATACCCCGTTCCTGAAACCAACTACGGCTGGATTCCTCTCTAATGATGACACACACACTCCTGCATACGCACTCTGCAACAACGTGCTCTGCTTCTCTATCCAATCACCCTTCACAACAAAGTCACCTGCACCAGCAGATTCTATCAACGCCTTGCCAACACTGTCACGAAAAACGACAGGAGATAACACTACCCAGTACTTTCCATTGAATCCCCAGACAACACACTTCTTGCCGTCAACACTGACGGACGTTCCTCTGAAGCAGTTACAACATGCGTCACGAAGTATCGAATGATAAGCGTATAACCTCTCACTCCTCCTGCGTGTCTGATATGCCCTCATCAACGAGTCTTTGTCTATACACGACACTAACTGACTCGCATAACGACCTATCTCTGCCTGCAATGCGTCAATAATGCACGATTTTTCTGCCTTTTTCTGCATGATGTACGTTTATATATATATTATACCAACATTTTTATAAATTAGGTTTTCCTATTATAATATAGTAATTATCCTACATATCCTACATTGATGCAAAATTATATCCTTATTATCAATAACTTACGACCATGTACGATTTTTTACTTTTTTTATGAAAACATTTCCAATCCTACATATCCTACATCAATTGGGCGTAAGCAACAATGCCAAAACAAAAAAATAAAAATAAAAAATGAAAAATTCCGACGAGAGGTCAGATTGGCCCCTAATTGTTCAAAAAAGGGGGTGCATACCCTTAAAAAACGAAACATTTTAACATTTAGAAAGTCACATTATATTTATAATGTTGTTTTCATATCTCTCATATTTTCAATTATTTGCACATTCACCTCAAAACTCGCCTCCGTCCTTTTCTTTTTCTCACATTTCATTATTTATAATTAACGAAATAATAATTAAAACAGCATCTACAAATTAACATTTTAACATTTTACAAAATATTCCCTTTTCCCGTCTGGTTGTCTTTTCGTCTGGTTGTATGTCTGAATGCTGCAAAGACATTCCAAAGGGACAAAAGTAGAAACACGTTAAACCGTCTTTTAACGTCCTTTTCTGGTATTTATATTCTCATGCTTTCACTTTCTTATAATACCAGATAAAAAGCGCCTGAAGCGAAAAACACATACCTTTTTATATTGTGTTCATTCCTCATTCCTGAAGCCACACAACACATAAAAGAACATGATCAACACCCTTTTTAATTTATGCACATATATTCAGATCAACACCAGAAAGCACATGAATATATATATTTTTATGTGCACTTTGTCATTTATGCCAAATAAATAAAGCACACAATAATAAATAATGAAAATACACATATTTACATATAAATTGTATTATTTATTGCTATTTTGAAAAAATCTAATATTTATTTGGAGAATATTCTAATATTTATTTGGGTACATTTAGAAAAAACGCTAAATTTGCACTATAAATTAAACATGTCGATGTTTAAGACCCCACAAAGGTACATTCTTTGAAATACTGTAACACCCTAAATAAAAAGCATTATGAAACAGACTAAAGAAAAGGTGTTAGAAGTGAAGAAAGTAGCGACTAACACAGTGGAAACAATTGGGAACAATTTACCAACAACCGAAATTGAGGACAACACCACAACAAAGGGAAAAGTTTCTACAAGGTTTAATCTTAACAATTTGGCGGAGGCTGAGGCTGAAGTTGAAAAGTTAGATAAAAACAAAGTCTTTAACGAAGTGAGTGACTTTTTTTGCCCTGTTAAGTTCGACTCGTCAACTCTTGAAAATGCCTTGAGTCCTTTGGTTCTTTCTGGTATCATGAGTGAGGATGCAAAGACTGCAGCAATAGAGAAAGCGAAAAGAGAATTTCTTGAGGAGCACAAAACAGAAATAGAGGCCTCAAATAATCTCTCATTCGCTGAAGTAGTCGAAAGACTCCAGACAAACAAAGAACTTTATAAAAAAGTGCTTTCTGTTTGCAACATTTCAGAGATACGGGAAAGTGACTACATTAGAGAAAACAAAGTACAAATTTACCGTGCATCTCAATGCCAGGACAAAGACGGCAAAGACCGTTATACAGACGTAACTTTGAAAAGCGAGTTTAACGGCAAAGTCTTCACACAGAGTTTATTTGTCGAATATAGGGACATAACGACTCAAAACGTTATTCTCTCTATTAGGTACGCACAAAGTCGTATGGATGCAAACAAACGACTTTTTAACCAGATAAACGACTACAAGCGTATTTTAACGACTGTCTTTGAAGTGACAAAGAAAGCAAAGGAAAACGGTTTTACATATTCTCAAGTTTTCGAAGTCATTCGAGACGTTTTCGGCAAAGAGGCAAAGTAAAAAGTTTTTCACAACATGAGAGAGAAGAGAGTGAGAGAGTCGAAAAGACTTTTTCACTCTCTTTTTTATTGCTTTATTTTCTGGTGTTACTGTTTGGAGATTTGGAAAGAACCAGACGGGAAAACGTTTCGTTTCTGGTTCTGTAGGTTCGAGTCCTATTTATCCACAAAAAACAAAAGTTTCGTTTCCTGAAGTCTTGAAAGATAGACCTTTTGAAACGGGACTTTTATTTGTTCATTGACTTTATTAAGGAGACGAAAGAAAAAACTTTCTTTTCGTGTTTTGGCACTTTTGGTAAAATAATTCCTCAAGCACTTTTTCGGTTTGTCTTTTGACGTTGAAAGCTGAAAAGGTTGGATAATCCAGAACGCAAGCGAGAAGAAAAGTTTTCTGGTTGTTTCGTGACTGTTAGGAAAGCATTGAAACGTGTCTCTGAAAAAGTCCATAATTGAATTTTATCATTTGGTTCTGGATGGATCGAAAGATTTTGCTTGCAAAGTTTTTCGGTTCATCTGGGATAATCTGGCGGTGGAGTTTGGAAAATAACTTTGCCGCTACAAATTCCTATAAACAATTTAATACAAAGATTCATTATGAAAGAAACTATTAAAAGCGGCCTGATTGCCGCAACAGTTGCACTTGCTTGCGGAACGTATTTCTTCATGTCTGAAATCGTCCTCAAAGAAAGTTCTAACGAAAAGTATGCCTGGTTCGTCTTTTTGCTTGTAATGGCATTTGTCACTGGCATCGTAGGAAAAACTATTCATGATGAAGTTACACAAGACTAATTCTTATGAAAAGTTTTGATCACCCTTCTTCTTCTCTCATTGAAAGATGGGAGAATGAAGCAATTCTGCAAGGAGTTTCTTGTTATGAGATAGGAAACTTCATGAAGATGAAAGAAAAACTTTGGCGAGAGGCAAAGAGTACGAGAAAACCTTCAAAGGAAAGTATCTACACCAATGCAGCTTGCAACAGACTGACGGCACACGGAAACAAATTCGTGTACAGCAAACTTATGGAGATTCCAACGATCGAAAGAATCGTGAAAGTTGCGAGAGTGAACTTTGAGGAACTCCAGAAAAGACTCTCAAGAGGTTTTGCGGACGATGTTCAGCGAGATTTGTTTGTGGCGCAAAGAGATTCCTGGTTCTCGCACCTGAAGGAAAAGATGTGTGAGCACAAGATTTCAAAAGAAACTCTTTCCACTTTTGGTCTGAACTGGAAAGATGCAAAATCTTTAGCGTTCATGGCGGTGTAAGAACCGCTATGGATGCAAATTTTCCCAAAATAAGATTCATTATGAAAAAGTTAGTCATCTATCTGGTTGGCGCACTCATTCTTTCGCCAATCATTCTTGGCCCCGCATCAGGAAATCTCCTTTTGGCGGCAAGTACGATAATTTACGCCGTCATTCTCTTTGCGGCAAGTATGGCACTCCCGAAAGCACGAAAGTTCTGGAGGAATTTTGCAAAAACTTTGCTCTCATTCGCAAACTTCTGTTGAGAGTACGAGAAAAGACTCCCAAGCGTTTAACAACGCTTGGGAGTACGAAAATTATGTTTCACCTGTAAAATTCAATCATCATGAGAACAAGACTTTCAAAACTTGACAAGTACGGCAATGCCTGTATGCTTGCCGCAAAAGTTACACCGTCCGGCTATCTTTGGCTCAACCCTGTCAAAGTCATAAGAGGAGGAAAACCATTTTGGAGAGCGTGAAAACTCTCCAAAGTACGATATTATTCACACTTAATAAATTATGAGACTTATGAAAAAGTTAGTTTGCAATCTGTATTCCTTTGACGAACTGTCAGAGGATGCAAAACACAATGTTTGCGAGAACGACCGCCAGAGAGATTACAACTGGGGTTATATCTGTCAAGAAAGTGATGCAAGCGAAAGAGTTGCAACATTAGACGCTTTCTGCAAAGTTTTCGGGATCAAGTATCGTCTCGACTACGACCATTGCCATAGGTTCATCACATGGAGGTTTGAAGATTCAGACATCTATGACGAAGGAATCTCTGGAAAGTATCTTCTTCGCTTCCTGAACAAGTTCTACTACCAGATTCGCAAAAGAAAGTATTTCGGAAAACTTGTTCCGCACGAAAAGGACGAAAAACATCCTGCTGGATGTGAACACGTCTTTCGTCATTCCCGAATCACTTGGGAAGAGCAAACTTGTCCCTTCACTGGAATGTGCTACGACTGCGACATCCTTGACAAAATCTTTGAGTGGTACAAGAAACCTGACTGGAAGATAACGCTTCGTGACCTCTTTGAAGAAGTTTTCTCACACTATCTCAAACTTTGGTCAGACGAGGATGACTACAGAATGACAGACGAAAGCATTGGCGACATGATTCAAGCCAATTGGGAAGACAAACTCTACTTCGAGGACGGCACAGAGTTTCTCTGCGACTACGACCAGGTGACAAACTACATTGAGGAAGTTGCCTGACAAAACTTTCTGGGGAAGCTGCATTCCCCGAAAGTACGATTATTGTTCAACCAAAAAGAAATTCATTATGAAAGAGTTTATCAACCTTGAAAAGTTAGAGCAGATTATTCGTTCACTCTACACTGAAGCCCTCTCTGAGGAAGAAGCACAGAAGTACGAGAGTGTGATAGAAGAACAAGCCTATTACACGGCAGAAAGTACCGTCAGGGACATGGACACATACATCCATCGTCCAGACACAAAACTCATCGGAAACTTTTGCAACATCCGTCAGGATTGGGAAGTGACCACAGAGTTTGTCGAGAGCGATGTGAAACCTTGGGGCAAACTTTCAGACATTGTGAAAAGTGTTGACGATGGCACAATCTCTGAAGAAGATTTGGCAAAGTTCCAGACATGGTGCATGGACTGGTTCTTCACAGCTTTCGGCACTTACAATCTCAAGTACAACTTCCAGAGTCTTATCTCAGACCTTGAATGGGAAGATGAGCAACAAAAAGAAGTTGCATGACAGACTTTCACTTCTGAAGATTTCACAATCTTTAGAAGTACGATAATTATAAAATTCAACGACTATGGAAAATAGATTCATGTACAAGCATTTCGATTCCAGACTGGATGAGAAAAAGATCAAAGAGAGAATTGAGAAAGTGATGGTGAAGTCGAATAACTCCTACCTCACAGACTTTCTTGTCAGCGCATACTCAGACCTCTCCGGCGGTTACATCGTTGAGGTCGATAAAGTTTGCTACGTGAATTGTCCAGGCTCTTTCGTAAGCGAAACTTACGGACAAATCATCTTCGACAAGAAAAATGGAACTTACGAAGTTTCTGAGCCATTCGTGAAACGAAGCGAATGCCCATGCACTACTCAATTGAACATTTTCGGAACTTTCAAGACCATTGGCGGTGCGCTCCACAATCTTATGAAGTACGGGAACACCACACATGACGGAAGAAAGCCGAAAGAAATCTACGTATAAAGTTTTCATAACTTTTATTTAGTGTGTGTCGGGCGCGGTCAAGTTACTTTGGCCGTGCCTACTATTGTTAAACCAAATAAATTCAATGAAGTTATGGAAAAGAACTTTTTCAAAAAAGGTGCTCACGTCATCTACCATTACAAAGAGTGGAGACAAGTTTATTACTTGACACACGGCACTCATGATTGGGTGCATACATGGAAACGTGCTACAGTTCTGGAAACTCCACGTGACGAGTACGGCAGATTCACAAACGACTTCCGTTATGAGAGAGACGTTTTCGTGAAACTCCGTGACAATGACGGAAAAGTTTTCACGGCAACTCTTTATGAACTTGAGCCAGATGTTGACCCAGGTTCACTCACAGATGACGAACTGAAGACACTTTGGTCTGAAATCTCACACGGCTCAATGTACTATTCAGACTATCGGAACTCCCTCGGAGTTTTTGAGAACACGGCACTGAATTACTACGAAGGTTACTTTGAAGAACTGTGCGACGAACTTGGATCACCATTCAATGCAGAGCAGGAACAATGTGCAGAAACTTTTGCTGAATACTGCCAAGGTTGCGAGTATTTGAGAGCCTGAACACATCACACGTCTGGAAGTACGACAACCGCCAGACGTGCAAACAATGTTTAACTCAAATAAAATTCAAGATTATGAACGGACGGACTTTGAAACAGAACATTCAGGTAATTAACGACCGTGTTCAACTCATCAACGAAAAACTCGGCACAAAGTTCCATGCAAACTATGATAGCGTTTGGAAAACTTGGACGATGTACGAGATTGACAAGAACGGTGCGCACGAAAGAAATGTCCTCGGTTTCGATGCAGGAATGTCGATGGAACAGATGTACGCCTACACAGACGGGATTTTCCGAATGTGGGATTTCATGCGCTACAATGACACTACAAATGTGAAGTGGTAAAACTTTCGGGCGACCAACCATCGCCCAAAGTACGAAATTAGTATCAACACTTAAAATTCAAAAGTTATGGAAACACCTAAGACACAAAAAATCATGCAGGAATACCTTGCAGGGAAAAAGTTGGATTCATACATTCCTTCATATTGTGCAAGGAGAAAGAACAATCATCATGTTCTTGTAGAAGTCTGCGAGGAACTGAAGAAACATGGAGTTGACTGCTATACTGACAGACAAGAGTACGAGCGCGAAAGAACAAGCCTCATCTATGCTGTAAAGGATGGAAAGTATGTCTGTTTCGGTTTCGCTGAAGTTCCTTATCGCTGGTATGTTGGTTCTGAATATAGTAATTGGCGATGGCCTATTGGTGAACATGGCTATGGCTTTCCTTTCGAAGTTGAGGACATTCTGGCTAAGATAAATGTTCCACTCAGCAAGTACAATAAAAGTGCGAATGAAGACGAAAGAATCAGAATCAAGCTCTAACAATCTCTTTCAGCCGGAAACTAATCTTTGCGGCTGAAGCAACAAACAACCATTAAATTCAATAGTTATGGAATTTTCAAACGAACTGAAGAACAAGTTTATCGACCTTGTTGAGTCGAGAAACATCATCGTGGTTAGCCGTCAGTACGGCAAAGACTACACAAAGTTTGAGCACAAAGTCATTGGTGTGCAAAATGGTCTCAGCTGGGACTTTACACCTATGATTGCATCCCTGACAGAGTGCAGAACCAACGGAAAGAGCATCGAATCTGTTGCCGTCAGAGGATTCGCAAATGAACTTCTGAGCGAAACCTTGAAATTGTTACGAACAACAGACTTCCGTGTTCCAGAAAACATCATCATGAACGTGCGTGACTTCTACAAGCAACACTTCATGTAAACTTCTCTGGGCGATTGACCTCGCCCAAAGATGCCAAATGTGTAACTAAATTCATTGCATTATGGAAAATGACAGATTCATTGTAAACCTTTACAACTACGAATGTTTTACTTGTTGCGCCCTTGCAGATGTTGACAAAGAAATCAGCAGAGCAAGAGACTTTTACCAGAAAGATGTTGAAACTTACGAGCACCATTTGGTACACTACCCCAACATGGCTGAACACTGGCAACATGAACTCGAACGTTGCCAAAACTTTCTCAAAGCAGGGTTTAAGGCTGTGGATTGGGAAGAGTATCAGAAACTCCAGCGTGAGAAATGGCTGTCAAAAGAGCCGAAAGAGATTACTCAGGAAGACTACGACTACGCTCTGAACGTATTGCCTCCTAAAAGGTGGATTCAGAATGAAAGGTTCTCCATGTTCTTCATCGGAGAATGCACGACCATGACTTTCTACGGTCAGTATCTCTACGACAAAGTATCTGGCAAGTATTACACAGCACTGACAGACATTTATGACGAGTCCACTTGGCTTGACAAGATGCTCAATCTTTAAGTTTTTGGGAGCATGAAAACTCCCAAAATCACAAACTTAGTATCAACTTAAAATTTCTCAATTATGATTTACAAAAATTATCTCATTGAGTGCACAACTCAGTATGGTGCTCCGTGCTGGGGAGTTTTCTGTTGGGAGTCTGGAATAGACTCTATCACAGGGAAACGTTATGAGCGTTGGCAAAGTCGCCCGACATACACCGCAAAAACGATTCGGGAGTGCAAGGAAGGAATTAACTGCCATTTCGGTAGGCTGTAATCTCTTTGTGGGAAATAATCTTCCCACATCGAGCAAATAGTATTCACTTAAAAATTCACGATTATGGAACACAAATTTCATCTTTATCTGACGAACTTTCGCCTACATGAGTCTCATGCACTCAGCATTTGCTCGAATGCAGACTTGGGAAAGATTCAGACCGCCATCGAAAACATCATCGAAACTATTCATATCGGATATGAAGAAATATGGTGGTTCTATCACGAAAACTACGCAAAGGAGAAAGCTGCCGAAATGGTGAAGCCGTTTGAAGGGTTGCTTGAAAAAGACTCCCCAATCACAAAACGGAAGTACGAGTTTTTCCACCTTGGCTTCATCATCACAAATTATCCGATGTGGCCTGACAACAATGGCGGTTACAAAAAGGACTTCTGGATTTGACCGAATCTTTGCAGAGCCTCATCACTCTGTAAAGTCCCAATTATTCACCAAAACTTCAAACATTATGGATAAAGAACATTTTAACGAAATGCTATCGGAGTTTTTCAAGGCAGTCAAAGAAAAAACTTTGCTGATCATCATTGACTCCGCATCGAAGTACGAAAAAGCAGTCTTCTCACTCGTTTCCTTCAGACGGAAGAATAACTATGGCTACGGCTACGAGAATTATGCACGTATGCTGAAGGAAATCGGAATGAAAAACTACGGCAAACACGAAGATTTGTTTGTGACTTATTGCGCTGGTCGCTTCTCACTTTTCATTCTTGACAACATCGGTAACGAAATCAAGAAGCATGGTGTGAAGTTGCCTAAAGACTGGCACAACTGGATTCAAAGTCAGAACTGCATCTAACTCTCTGGTGGTTGTGAAACAAACTTCACAGCCACCACCAAAACTTTTAATTCAAACAATTATGGCAAATTCAGACAAAGTAAACAATTCTCTTGTGTTGGAAAACGCAATTCTCATGTCAGCAGACATCTTTGCGAAACTCCACAAGATGCGAGGCGAGGAAAATGTTTGCGAAACCGCAAG